>Ga0137432_1000191_pt1 | contig 43811 bp, 30 predicted proteins | sample EasRivERMZT820_2_FD_102337 | JGI IMG/M metagenome (GOLD analysis project Ga0137432, IMG submission 102337) | Soil microbial communities from meander-bound floodplain in the East River, Colorado, USA - East River MetaG ERMZT820_2 | ecosystem: Environmental > Terrestrial > Soil > Floodplain ... | reverse complement strand
CGGGCCAAGACCCTGCGAAAACGCGCTGCCAAAATGAAATCGAAAAAACTCAAGACCGTCATGAACGACATATTTTATCGACTCAAAATCGCTATCAGCCAAAACTTAACCGGACACTAGTGATTGTTTTCATATTTTTAACAGACTGGTTCGAACAAGATTTTCCCAGCTCCAGCGGCCATTCACTTCGTGGGTACTACTTCGACTTCGTCGCCTCCGTGCAACCATGCTCGAAGACCTCCTGACAATTTCGCGCGGTCAATCCACCCGCGACGCTAGGGATTCACAAGGACAGCTTTAGGCCGATCGCGTTTTGCGACCATGGGGTGTACGCCTACTGCCCCCATTCGACTGTGAACCAAGGTTGGGCGGGCGATTGGATTAAGTGCAGCCGCGCATTAGGAAAAGAATGAACAAGATCGGGAGAGGCACTCCCAACAGCCACAACACAGCCCATCCCGCTTTCGCTTCTTCCAACTTGGTTTGTAGTCTAATTCTCACGAATCAATCGTACTGCGATGGAGATCGATCTGCTACTGGGCGCTTTACCTACTTTGTGAAATATCGAACCCCATGTACATACTTGATGCGGATAGGCCGGGATGTGGACGATTGGCAGGGTTGACGCGTGCCTCCATTCAGATTCCGGGATCTCGACATTCCAATCGAAATCAAGCCACGCTGCTCGTGAAAACGCTCTCGTCCTGAATCGAACCAGCGAACATAAATGAAACTCTCACCTAACCATCTCAAACGATACAAAGACGCTCGCGCGACTTCAAGATAAGGTCAAGCCGTTTTCCTTTGCGGAAGTCGAAGAGATTGTGACGAGCGAACTCGGCGTCAGGATCTCGAAAGCCTTCTCGCGTTTCGATCCGGAACCGATTGCCGCCGCATCCCTGGGCCAGGTTCATGCCGCTGCTTTGCGCGACGGCCGCATGGTCGTGGTAAAGGTCCAGCGTCCGAACATTGCCAAACAAATTGCCGAAGACTTCGAAGTTCTCACCGAAATCGCCGAGTTTCTGGACACGCGCACCGAAGTCGGGAAACGCCATCGCTTCCTGAATATCCTGGAAGAGTTCCGCATTACGATTCAGCAGGAACTCAATTATGAACGGGAAGCGCAAAACCTCATTGCGCTCGGAAACAACCTCAAAGAGTTCGAGCTGATTCACGTGCCCCAGCCCGTGGCCGACTATAGCACGCGCCGGGTGCTCACGATGGATTACGTGGAAGGCCTCAAAATCACGAAGCTCGGCCCGCTCGCCCGCCTCGAAATGAAAGGCGGGCCGCTGGCGGAGGAATTATTCAAGGCCTATTTGAAACAGGTGCTGGTGGACGGATTGTTCCATGCCGACCCGCATCCAGGAAATGTCTTCATCACCGGGGACGAACGCATCGCCTTGTTGGATCTGGGCATGGTGGGCCGCGTCACGCCGGGGATGCAGGACAACCTTTTGAAACTCTTGCTGGCCCTCAGCGAGGGCAAAAGTGAGCAAGTCGCCGACATCGTCATCCAGATCAGCCAAACGGCGGAGGATTTTGATGCGGTGGAATTCCGCCGTCGCATCGGCCAGCTCATCGCGCTGCGGCAAGACCAGGGCCTGCAAAACCTGAACGTCGGCAAATCCGTGCTGGAAGTGACGAAGAACGCAGCCGACAACGGCCTCTACGTGCCGAGTGAACTGACTCTTCTCGGAAAGACGTTGCTGCAGTTGGATGAAGTCGGGAAAATTCTCGACCCGACTTTCGATCCGAATGCCTCCATTCGCCGCAACGTGAGTGAATTGATGACGCGGCGGATGCGCAAGCAAGCGACGCAGGGAAGCGCCCTGAGTTCGCTGTTGGAGATGAAGGATTTCATTAGCGGTTTGCCTTCTCGCGTCAACCGATTCATGGATACGATCAACAACTCCGAGTTGGAAGTAAAGGTCCGCGCGCTGGACGCAAAAACGGTGATGGAAGGTCTTCAGAAGATCGCCAATCGCATCACGGCGGGCATCGTTTTGGCCGCGCTCATCATGGGTGCATCCACCTTGATGCAGACTGAGACCCGTTTCCAGATCTTCGGGTATCCTGGTCTGGCCATCCTTTGTTTTCTAGGCGCGGCCGCGGGCGGGTTCTGGCTCGTCATCTCTATCTTTATCCACGACCACGAGCGTCGCAAGAAGCCTCCCCGATCATGAGCAAGCCTCGTCAGGGCGGGAAATCAAAACTCCAGCGCAAAACCAAGATGCTCCTCGCCGTCGGTCTAACTGTGGTGGTGACGCTTTTTCTTACGATTCTGTTTTTGAACCTCCGCGCGGGAGAAAAACAGATTCGCTACGAACTCACGCACCGTTTTGCCGTCAGCGATCCACAATTCGTTCGCACGATGGGCCAGTTGCTCGGCCCTGGAATTCTCGCTGGCAACAAGGTGAAGGCCTTGCAAAACGGCGATGAAATCTTCCCTGCTATGCTCGATGCCATTCGCAGTGGGCGCGAAACCATCACCTTCGAAACCTACATTTATTGGTCCGGTGAGATTGGCCGAAAATTTTCCGAGGCCTTGTGCGAGCGCGCCAAAGCCGGCGTGAAGGTGCATGTGCTGCTGGATTGGGTCGGGACCGGCAAGATCGAGAAGAAGTATCTGGACGATCTGAAAGCCGCGGGCGTGGAAGTGGAGCGTTATCATCCACTGCGCTGGTACACAGTGGCCCGCATCAACAACCGTACGCACCGAAAACTCCTGGTGGTCGATGGCAAGGTCGGATTCACCGGCGGAGTGGGAATTGCCGACTTGTGGATGGGGAAGGCGGAATCGAAGGATCATTGGCGGGATTCGCATTATCAAATCGAAGGTCCCGCTGTGGCCCAGATGCAGGCTGCCTTCACAGACAATTGGATCAAGACCCGCGCCAAGGTCCTCTTCGGACGCGAATACTTTCCGGAACTGAAGCCCCCTGGTGAATCACTGGCGCAGGTATTTAAAAGTTCGCGCGGAGAAGGCAGCGAAAGTGTGCGCCTGATGTATCTGCTTTCCATTGCTTCGGCGACCAGGAGCATCCGGTTGCAGGCGGCCTATTTTGTGCCCGATGATCTGGCGATTGAAACGTTCGTGACTGCTCGGAAACGCGGCGTGAAGATCGAGATTATCGTCCCCGGCCCGCATACAGACGCCAAAATCGTGCAGAGCGCCAGCCGCTCGCTATGGGGCGCGCTCCTGGACGCCGGAGTTGTGATCTACGAATACCAACCCACGATGTATCACTGCAAAGTTCTTATCGTGGACGACGTGTGGGTGTCGGTCGGTTCGACGAACTTTGATGATCGTTCTTTCCGGTTGAACGACGAGGCGAATCTAAACATTTACGACGCCACGTTCGCTGCGGAACAAGTCAAAGTGTTTGAAGAAGACAAGCAGAAGTCGCGGTTAATGACGCGAGCCGAGTTTAAGAACCGGTCCAAGATTGGAAAAATATTCGACGAGATAGCGGGGACGTTGCGACGGCAACTTTAAGTGGAGGGCGAAGATCCATCTGATGGGGGAGGGTGAGGGGCATCGCAAGCGCCGAGACCGCAGACCAATGCCCCACTCACGCGCCCCTCTCCCCATCGGATGGGGAGAGGCGGAGCGCTTCATCAACTGTGCGTCCGCTTTTGATTGCTTCTTTCCATGGGGCGCCGTGATTGGCGCGGAGCGGAAACCATCCGGGTCTTGGAATGGATTTCTTCGCGCCCCGCTGAGCCTCTGGCATCGCGAGCCAGAGGATATTCACGAGGGTCAAGTGGACCTTTTTTGCTCTGAGATTCTTTTCGGCCACGATCTGGTTTAGCTTGTTCTCTCATAAGTTAGTGCAGCCGCTATTCGCCATTTGACTGCATCTGCCCATTCAACTCTGATGCGGTTTCTGCGCCGAACGGACTTTCACCGGTGGCGGGCTATCATCCGCGCTATGTTTGCCAGCGCAGAAAACACATCAGAATTTTCGACGGACTAAGCAAGCGCGGCTGCCTTCTTCTGCGTGAGAGGAAGGCAGCCTTTCCGCTTGTGCGAACGTGACCAACGCTCGGCAGCGACGAAAGCATTCTCGCATGATCGTTCAGGCTGCGGCCAACTCGGGCGCCGGGAGAGTATTCCGAGCATTCACATCACCCTGATAATCGCGGCGAGCCAATCGCAGCCAAACCTGGAACCATTCCGATTCAGCCCAATCGATGGCAACAGTTTTCCGAGATTCGGATTCAGTCTGTGGTGCTTTCGTTTCCATAAGAAATGACCTTGAGTGTTTAAGCGAAAGCTGCGCCCTGCGCCGGCAAAGCGAACGTCCGCGAAGGCGCGAAGGCAAAAACCATGTTGCGGATGGCCGCAGCCGCATGGGCGACAATCTCGACTGCCCCGGCAGGTGCAGCTGGAGGCAGGTTGAGCGGTTCATGAATGAAGTTGGGATGGGTCTGATTGAGTTCTTCGGCCAACTGTTCGGCTTCCTCGCGAGTGAAAAGTTTTTTGCTTTGGCCAAACGACGCGCTGGACCGCGATCTCCATGCGATGACATATGTCTTTTCCATACGGCATCATCATTGGCTGTGCGCCGGGAATATGAAATAGGCACTAAACCCCTAAAAGTTCAGTAAGGCTGCTACCTGGCTGGAATTACTCAGGCGTTCACCGCAAAAATTGATGGCAATAACCCTCAATGTGCGGCGGACAACACCCCTGAGATCGTTCTTGATGAGGCGCGGGAGAGGGGGGTACATACTCTATGCCCGTGGCTGCGGAATCCGCATGCACTGCGAACCTTGTTGCGACGCAGTGCCTGGGCGAGCCCTGTGAAAATGAAAAATCGCAAGAAAGTTTCTGAAGCAGAGACGATCCACAAATCTAAAGGCGAAAAGCACTCAGAAGCCCGACGCCCAAGCCCTGCCAGGCAGACCGAAAAGACGGGCGACCAAGTCCAAGCTGGCGCGCGACCGCCTAAAGGTGGAACTCCAAACCACTTTCCCATCGTCGGCATCGGCGCGTCGGCGGGCGGGTTGGAGGCGTTCACGGAGTTGCTGAAGCATTTGCCGGTCGATACGGGTTTGGGCTTCGTGCTGGTGCAGCATCTCGACCCGCAGCATGAGAGCGCGCTTACGCAGATTCTCGCACGGGCCACCTCGATGCCGGTCCGTGAGGCCACGAACAATCTGCGGGTGGAGGCCAATCGCGTTTACATCATTCCGCCGAATACGAACCTGACGATCCAGCGGGGCGTGTTGCAACTGGGGCCGCGCCAGGACGGACGCAGACCGGCGCGTTCGATCGATTCCTTTTTTGAATCGCTGGCACAGGACCAGCGTGAGCGGGCCATCGGGGTGATTCTGTCAGGCACGGCGACCGACGGCACGCTCGGATTGGAGGCCATTAAAGCCGAGGGCGGGATTACCTTTGCGCAGGATGAATCGGCCAAATACGACTCGATGCCGAAGAACGCGGTGGCGGCGGGCTGCGTGGATTTCGTTCTCAAGCCGAAGGACATTGCGAAGGAACTCGCCCGCATTGCGATGCATCCTTATGTCGCGGGGCAACCTTCCGAACTTGTCTCCCCGGCAGAGGACCGCGCATCCGCCACGGCGCACGAGGACGATGAAACTCCGCTGCCATCGGGCGGGCGTGGAAGTCAGCCCACGGGAGCGAAGCGGGCGCGCGGCAAAGGCGGAGAAAACGGCTTCAAAAACATTCTGCTGCTGCTTCGCAACCATTCCGGGGCGGATTTCTCGCTCTACAAATCCACGACCATCAGGCGGCGCATCACGCGGCGCATGGTACTCAACAGAAAGAATACGCTGGAGGATTACGCGGATTTCCTGCGCGGCAACGGCAAGGAACTGGACGCGCTCTACTCGGATGTGCTCATCAGCGTGACCAGTTTTTTCCGCAACCCGGAAGCGTTCGACGTGCTCAAGAGCAAAGTCTTTCCCAAGCTCCTTCAGCGGCGCGGCGACGACCCGTTCCGCGTTTGGGTGCTCGGCTGTTCCACCGGTCAGGAGGCATATTCCATTGCCATGACGTTCGTGGAAGCCGCCGAGAAAGCGCCCCGCCTGTCCAAGCTCCAGGTGTTCGCCACCGACCTCAATAACGCGCTGCTGGACAAGGCCCGCCACGCGCTTTACGCCAAAAGCCTCGCGCAGGATGTCTCGCCGGAACGGTTGCGGCGTTTCTTCGTCGAGGAGGAAGGCGGCTACCGGGTCGTCAAACAATTGCGTGAGATGGTCGTCTTCGCGCGGCAGAATCTCATCAGCGACCCGCCGTTCTCGCGCATGGACCTGATCAGTTGCCGCAACCTGCTGATTTATCTTGAGCCGAGTTTGCAGCAGAAGGCGTTTCCTACCTTCCATTATGCGCTCAAGCCGGAGGGATTTTTGCTGCTGGGTGCGTCGGAATCCATCGGCGGCTTCACCGAACTGTTCGAGCCGGTGGACAAGAAGCACAAAATCTTTTCCAGGAAATCCGCGCCCATTCGGACGTTTCATCTCCCGACCAGAAAAGAACACGGGCAGGCGAAGCGCGGCTCTGTGAGCCGCAGTGCTTTGTCTGGGCCGGACCTGCTGCGGCTCACAGAGCCGCGCTCCGCACCGGAAGGTTTCCGCGGCGAACTCAACGCCCAGCGCGAAGCCGACCGGGTCACGGTCAATCAGTTCGCTCCTCCCGGCGTGCTTGTGAATGCGGACCTGCAAGTCCTCCAGTTCCGCGGGCCGACCAGCGCCTATCTTGAGCCGCCCACGGGCAAAGCGAGTTTTGATGTTCTCAAAATGGCGCGGGAAGGTTTGATGCTGCCGTTGCGGGCCGCCATCAACAAGGCGAAGAAAGAAAACAAAACCGCGCGCAGGGAGAACGTGCGGATCAATCAGAATGGCAACACGCGCACCGTAAACGTGGAAGTCATTCCCCTGAAGAATCTGCGGGAACGTTGCTTTTTGATTTTGTTTGAGGAGGGGAGCGCGGGCGTCCCGCCCGCTGTCGAGGCGTCTCGCCGAGACACTTCGGATCGACGCGCGTCCAAACAATCCGTCGGCGGGACGCCGACGGGGGCGACCGGGACGGTCGCGCTCCCCGCGCGGGAAAAATCCAGCCGTGTCTCCGAGTTGGAGCGCGAGGTTTCCGAGACGCGCGATTACTTGCAATCCATCCAGGAACAGCACGAAGCGGCCAACGAAGAACTCCAGGCTTCCAACGAGGAAGTCACCTCCGCCAACGAGGAATTGCAGAGCGTCAATGAAGAACTCGAAACCTCCAAGGAGGAGTTGGAGTCAGCTAACGAGGAGCTAACCACAGTCAACGAGGAGATGGCCAATCGGAACGTCGAGTTGATCCGGCTCAGCAGCGATCTCGGCAACCTCCAAACTTCAACGAGACTCGCCATCGTCCTGCTCGGACGCGACCTGACCATTCGCCGCTTCAGCGCGCAGGCGGAAAAGCAATTCAACCTCCTCGCCCTCGATATCGGTCGCCCCCTCAGCAACCTGCGGCACAATCTGGTCTTCGGAAAGGGGAGCGCGACCGTCCCGGTCGCTGTCGAGGCGTCTCGCCGAGACACTTCGCAGCGGCGCGCGGCCACAGAACCCGTCGGCGGGACGCCGACGGGAGCGACCGGGACGGTCGCGCTCCCCGGAACGGATTCGCCACCCGACCTGGAAACCCTCGTCCGCGAAGTCATCGACACGGTGCGCGAGCAGGAGCACGAGGTACAGGATCGCGACGGGCGCTGGTTTTCCCTGCGGGTGCGCCCCTACATGTCCCTCGACAACAAGGTCGATGGCGCGGTGCTGGTGCTGGTGGACATCAACGACCTTAAACGCAACGAACAGGAAGCCAAGGCCGCGCGCAATTACGCCGAAGCGACCATTCGGACCGCGCGCGACCCGCTCATCGTTCTGCGCGGCGACTTGCGCGTGAACACCGCCAACGAAGCGTTCTACAAAGCGTTCCAGACCACGCCCGACCAGACCGAGGGCCGGTTGATTTACGAGGTGGGCAATCGCCAGTGGGACATTCCCAAACTGCGCGCGTTGCTCGAAGATATTTTGCCCCGAAACAGTTTCTTCAACGACTTCGAGGTGACGCACAACTTCCCGGACATTGGACGGCGCACGATGCTGCTCAATGCCCGGCGGCTGGATCAGTTGGCCGACACGCCGCAAATGATTCTCTTCTCCATCGAAGACATCACCGAGCGGCAGCGCCTCGACGAGAAGGTGCGCGTCTCTGAAATCCGCTACCGCCGTCTTTTTGAGGCCGCTCACGAGGGCGTGCTGATTCTGGATTCCGTCAGTCGAAAAATCACCGATACCAATCCGTTCGTCGCCGATTTGCTCGGCTACACGCGCGAGGAATTGCTGGGGAAGGAACTCTGGCAAATCGGCCTGCTCAAGAATGAGCAAACGAGCCACGCTGCGTTTCGCGAGTTGCAACAGACAGGATTTGTTCGCTGCGAAGATTTGCCGCTCCAAACCAAATCCGGCGACAAGCGCGCAGTCGAAGTCATGGCCAATCGTTATGATGAGGACGGCACATCGGTCATCCAGTGCAACATCCGCGACATCACGGAGCGCAAGCAGGCGGGGGTGTTGCGCGAGAGCGAGGAACGCTTTCGCGTGCTGGCCGACAGCGCTCCCGCTCTCATTTGGGTGAACGGGCCCGAGGGCGCGGAATTCGTCAATCGCGGCTATGCCGCTTTTCTCGGCGTCGATGTTCCCGACGTTCGTGGGTACGATTGGGCGCGTTTTATCCATCTCGACGACCGCGATGGGTATGTCAACGCCTACCTGCGAGCGATGGAGCAGCGAGCGCCGTTCGACGCCGAGTTCCGTTTCCGCCGTCACGATGGCGAATACCGCTGGATGCATTCCGTGGGCCAGCCGCGCATCGGCCCCAACGGCGAATTCCTCGGTTATTCCGGCATCACCACCGACATCACCGAGCGCAAAGAGGCGGAGGAAGCATTGCGCGAGAGCGAGGAACGTTACCGCACGCTGTTCGATTCGATGGACGAGGGCTATTGCATCATCGAGGTGATTTTCGACGCGCATGAAAAGCCGGTCGATTACCGCTTTGTGGAAGTGAACGGCGCGTTCGAGAAACAGTCGGGAATGCACGACGTGGTTGGCAAACGGATGCTGGAGTTCGTGCCGGACATTGAAGGACATTGGCTCACGAACTACGGCAGCGTCGCGAGGACGGGTGTGCCGGTGCGTTTTGCCGGGGCTTACAAAGGACTGCACCGCTCGTTCGAGGTCTATGCCTTCCGGGTGGGCGAGTCTGGCAGCAATTGGGTCGCGGTTCTTTTCACTGACATCACCGAGCGCAAACAATACGACGAAACGCGCGCCCGGCTCGCGGCCATCGTGGAGTCGTCGGAAGACGCGATTGTCAGCAAAGACCTCAACGGCATCATCACCAGTTGGAACCAGGGTGCGGAACGTCTCTTTGGTTACACCGCGCGGGAGGCGGTCGGCCAGTCCGTGACGATGCTCATTCCGGCGGACCACCTCGACGAAGAGCCTGGCCTCCTGGAACGAATTCGCCAGGGAGAGTCCATCGCCAATTATGAGACCGTGCGCCGCCGCAAAGACGGTACGTTGCTCGACATTTCCCTGACCCTTTCTCCCATCCGAAACAGCGACGGCCAGGTCGTGGGCGCGTCGAAAGTCGCCCGCGACATTTCCCATCGTAAACGGAACGAGGCCATGTTGCGCCAGGCGCAAGCGCAACTGGCCGACCGGGCGGGGCAACTTGAAGCAGCCGTGGCTGAACGCACGGCAGAAGTGACGGCCACCAACAAGCAGTTGGAAGCCTTCGTCTACTCCATCGCGCACGACTTGCGCGCGCCGCTGCGCTCGATGCAGGGTTTTTCCGCGATCCTCGTGGAAGAGGAGGCTGCCGGACTGAGCGAAAGAGGGCAGGACTGTGCCCACCGCATCAACCGCTCGGCGCAATTCATGGATGCGTTGCTGCAGGACTTGCTGGCCTTCAGCCGCATCAGCCAGCAACCAATCGACCTGACTTCAGTGAGCTTTGAAACTGTCATGCAGTCCGTGCTCTCGCGTTTGGAAAATGAGATTAAAGAAAAGAACGCGCGCGCGGAAAACGTTGGGCCGTGGCCTTGCGTGCTGGCATACGAGCCGACGCTTGGGCAAGTGCTGTTCAATCTGATAAGCAACTCCTTGAAGTTCGTTTCCCCGGAAGTGCCGCCGCTTATCCGCCTGCGCGCCGAAGACCAAGGCGAGTTTGTTCGTGTGTGGGTGGAAGACAACGGCATTGGCATTGCGCCCGACCATCAAGAACAGATCTTCCGGCTCTTCATCCGGCTGCACGGGCAGAAGTATCCGGGGACCGGTATCGGCCTGGCTATTGTCCAGAAAGGCGTGGAACGCATGGGCGGACGGGTGGGCGTGGAATCCACTCCCCGTCAAGGCAGCCGGTTCTGGTTTGAGTTGCGCAAGGCAAACCCTACAGAGGGATGAATGGATTGATGGATGAGTGGATGAGTGGTCTGCATTGCGTTTGCTAACAAACCATTTATCCATTAATCCAACAATCCAATCCTTATGGCGGAATACACGAAACGACGGAACCTGAATCGCGGCTACATGAAGCTGGAGGTGTGGCAGCGCGGGATGGACTTGTTTGAACTGGCCTTTCGGCTGGCCGCGCCCGTGTCCGACTTCAAATTGAAGTCGCAGTTTGCTGATGCTGCCCAGTCAGTTTCCGCCAACATCGCCGAGGGCTACGGCCGGCGAACGCTGCCCGAATACTTGCAGTTTCTATACACTGCCAAAGGTTCCCTGGCGGAGGCGCTCACCCGTGCTATCGGCCTGGCGCGCGTCAAACTGATTTCCGCCGCCGACATCGAGCAATTCGACCAACTCCACTACGAAGTCGAAAACAAACTTTTGCATCTTATCAGCGCCCTCGAATCCAAGCGAGGCACAGACGCCTGGCAAACCTCCCTTCCAATCCACCAATCCAGTAATCCATCAATCCAGTAATCCATTTTCACCGAGTTCTGATGAACGAAAGACAAACCATTCTTTTGGTGGACGACAGCGAGGACGACCTCGAAATTATGCGTTCGGTTTTCAAAAAAGCTGGTTTCAACAACCCACTGCAAGAAGTCGAGAATGGAGAAAAGGCCATTGCGTATCTGAAAGGCGAAGGTCGTTACAGCGACCGAAACCAATACCTATTGCCTGCGGTCATGCTGTTGGACCTGAACATGCCTCAGAAGAACGGCTTTGCCGTGTTGGAGTGGATTCGCAAACACCCGGAGTTCAAACACCTGACTGTTGTCGCCCTGACCGCCTCGATGCGCATCGAGGACGTGGAGCGTGCGTTCGAGTTGGGAGCGAATTCCTACCTCGTAAAGCCAGCCACGATAGAGGAGTTGGTAGCCTTGATCCGATGTCTGCATGATTGGCTTCAAATCAATCATTTCCCGCCGCACAACGAAGCGGTGAGGCGGTAACAGAAGGCCAACCTGAAAATGATCGTCGATTACTCCCCGCATGCAATAGCCGCTTCGCCAATGCGTTGGTTTTGCTTGTCGTAAACGTCGTAGTCACACGTTGATTTCCGGGATTTGCTTCCCTGGGCTGTCCGTGCTTTTCACAAACTGTCCTTTTCCTTAAATGGTTTTGTTTCCTGCGTTAAATTTTTCTCCTGCGTAAACACACTAAAGGCGGCATCACAGAACGCAACCGCGAGTTTATCGGCAATTACGAGCCTGTTCTTTGGGGGCAAGACCCCAATGGAAGTGGCGCGCTTGTGGCATAGGTTCCCTTGGGAAAAGAAGGCCAACGCTGCCGCATGAGTGAATTTACCGAGTCTGGAAAAAGACAGCAGAACCAAACGTGAATAAATAGGATTCTTATGTTCAAAAAAAACATCCTTACTCTTGGCATCGCCTCTCAGCTTTTGTTGGGGCAAAGCCTTTACGCAGAAGCCAAGACGTATCAAGTTACAGGCCCCATCATCGAACTCACCGACAAAATGATTGTTGTCCAGAAAGGAGACGACCGCTGGGAGTTGGAGCGTGACGAGAATACGAAGGTCAAAGGCGAATTAAAAGTTGGCCAAAAGGTGACCATCCATTATCGCATGACGGCCACGACAATTGAGAGCAAACCCTCCACTTCAGAATCTAAAAGGTAAACGCCTTGCTATCGGCCAGAGATCCCGTTTGGCAGATCAGGCGCGCCGAAGACAGATACGGCTCGCGACCTTGAGCTATGAAAACAAAACCGGTTCTGCTCATGGAGGCCAATGACGATGATGCGTTTCTCATGAAGCGGGCATGGCAACGTGCCGGTGTTGCGAATCCTCTTCAGGTTCTCTCCACCACAAAGGAAGCGAAAGATTATTTGGATGGAAGAGGGATATTTGCCGAACGCAAAACCTTCCCGCTGCCTTGCGTTATGATCACAGACTTGCGATTGCATGGCGATGATGCCCTGTTGCTGGTTCAGTGGATACGAAACCATGCGCAGGTGAAGACCCTCGTGATAGTAATTCTGAGTGGCAGCAAGTACGAGGCAGATATCAAGCGAGCTTACCTCTTAGGCGTGAATTCGTTTTTGACAAAGCCCACTATCCACGAGGAATTGGCTGATCTCGTGGGGCTCATCAGAGATTACTGGCTGAAGGCCAATCAGAACCCTCCTCAATGCGAAGACAAAGAGAGATAGGACGATAGGACCAACCTTATCGTCCTTCCGTTCGTCAGCGGTTGCCGCCCCAGCCTGCTTGCTTTGGCGCCGATGCTTTTTTAGAAGCACCACCGATTCTTAAGCATCAACCCGATATTTGGAGGGCTTCTCGACGTGCTCGCAGTAGAACTCACCGGTGACCTTAAACAACTTTTGGAGTTCTGCAACATCGGCAGGCTTCACCAGATAGGTGCTTGCCCCCAGCGCATAGGACCGATCGATGTCTTCCTGCATTTGGGAAGAACTGATCATTACGACGGGAATGAGTTTAAAAGCCTCGTTGTCCTTGAGCCATGTCAATACTTGAAAGCCATTTGTCCTGGGCATTTTGATATCCAGAAAAATCACGGTCGGGAAAGGAAACCGGGTTCGATCCGCGTATTCGCCCGCACCGTTCATGTAATCGATCGCCTCAGTGCCATCATTGACGAATCTGACTTCCACCGGACAAGACATTTTCTTAAATGCGCGCGCAATGAGGAATTGGTCATTGGCGTCATCTTCCGCGTAGAGGATGGGTTCAGTGGATTGCATAAAACGGATACACTCTAGGTTCGCTTGGAGCTTAGTGTAACCGAATGATGCACGCTGTCAATCAAACGTTGATAAACTGATAAACGTCTGGAAACAGACCGAGCGCCCCCTCCAGTTCGAAGAAGCAGAACTTCCGTGTGAAACAACCGTGTGATACTATGGCCGCTTCCAGATTGACTTCAGCTCCCACAGATCCAACTCCATCAGTCCGGGTTGCCCGCTCTTGGAAAACAATTCCAGCGACCGGGGCCCGGCTGAAGGGAAAATGAGAGCGCTGAGCACGACTTCGCCGTCGTTGGCAAAAACTTCGACCGACGACGAGTCCACAAACATATGAAGCCGCAGTCGGCCATCGCGCAATCGCAACGGCGCCTCGTGGCGACCACCAAATTTCGGATGAAAATCGGCCCGCCCTGAGCGACTGCGATCAAGGTAAAGCCGGGCGTGCGCACCCTCATAGCCGAGCCGCGTTTCGCCCTGGCCGGTTTGAAGCAAGACACCGACGTCGGTGGCGCCTTCGGCAAGGCCTATGTCCACTCTGATTTCGAGAAGTTCACCGAGCGGACTGCGCTTCTGAAGCCATTGGTTGGCGCCGGCCATGGAGGCCTTGCGAAGATGATAATGTTTTCCTCGCAGCTTCTGGAATTCACGCGCGGGTTGTTGCACGAGTCGCCAGCCCTCACCAGTGGCGCGCAAGGCAAGCTCGCGCGGAAGCGACATGGCACTGCGCCAGGGCCAGGTCGGCACGTCCTGCGCATATTCCCAATTGCTCATCCAACCGAGCCACAAGCGGCGCCCGTCAGACTTCGGCACATCCGACCACGAGACCGCGGCGTAGAAGTCTCGGCCATAATCGGCCCAGAGCGCCCCCTCGGTGGCGCGCCGCGCCGGAACATCCGCAAGTAGGATGTGGTCCACGTTGATGTGGCCCCAGCCGCCAGTGTGACGATCCACTATTTCGAGCGCGGCCTTGCGCCCGCGGAATTCCCGCACGTCCCATGATTTCCAGCTCAGACGTTCGGCCGCGTCGCCTGTGGCGGTGCGAACGACGTTGCTATTCACCAACAGGTTCAAACAAGTCTTGCCAGCGTGATTGCCTCCGCCAATGAGAAAGCTCAGAGAGTCGTGCCGGATTTCAAACTCTGGCGACGTGAGGGTGCCTTGTGCGCCATCGCCACCAAGGAACGTGTTCACAAGGCCGCGACCACGAAAACCGGAGACGGCCTGCTGCCTTTCCAACGTGCCGTGCGCGGGTTGCCTTCCGAATGCGTCTCCAGATGCGCTCCATCCGCCATAATCGGACCCTTCAAAGTCAGCCAGCAGTTTGCCGTCTGGCACAAACTCCGGTGCGGCCTTCGGTTGCGACGCCGCATCGAGCGTGAAGCGCATTCCGTCGAAGTCGCCCACGAAGTATTGGCAGCCTGACCCGCCCGCGGGCGCGCCCGAGCCGACATTGACGATGAGGGCCCACCTGGTTTGTCTCGTGTCGCTTTCCACGCGCACCGGAAACAGGTCAGGACATTCCCAGATGCCTTGCGTCGAACCGGCTGGGCCGAAGTCGCTCAAGTGCGTCCATTGCTTGAGGTCGGGCGAGGCGTACAGGCGCACCTTCCGCTGCACGGGCCAGGCAACGACCATGACCCAACGCCGCGTCGCTTCGTGCCAAAAGACCTTCGGGTCGCGGAAGTCCTTCTCGTTGATGTCGAGCACCGGATTGCCAGCGAACTTCGTCCAGGTTCGTCCACGGTCGGTGCTGTAGGCGATGTGCTGGTTTTGCAGCGGCCTCTTCGTGTAGTGCCCTGTGTAGATAGCCACCAGCGGCGGTTCGCCATTCCTTCCAAAACCGCTGCTATTCTTCCAATCCACGACCGCGCTGCCGGAGAAAATCATGACACCGTCCTCTTCCCACAGTGCCACGGGCAAGTGTTCCCAGTGCACGAGGTCCCGGCTTACAGCGTGGCCCCAACTCATGTGGCCCCATTTGTCACCAAAGGGATTGAACTGATAGAACAAATGATATTCGCCTTTGAAGAAGACCAACCCGTTGGGGTCGTTCATCCAATTGGTCGCGGGCGTGAAATGAAATTGCGGACGGAACGGCTCACCGTACATTTCAGCGGCCCGCATGGGCGGCGTAGTGAGGATAATAAGCCCGGCAACGAACGGCCGTAGCAGCCGACGTAAGGAGGCTATGATACGTTTCACGTGAAGATTGAGCCTCCTGACGTCGAAAACTGGCATTCCTCTATTCATGGCTTGGAGGCCGTCCAATCCACCGCGTGGACGGACTGGAACGGTTCGCGCAAACGCTCCGGCAACGAAGGCGTCCCTCCCGCGCGGGAACAAACGTAGGCAGCGACTTCGTTGGCGTGTCGGTTAATCTCATCCAGGCGCCAGCCCGCCAGCACACCCAGCGTCATCGCTGCCGTGAACGCATCGCCGGCGCCGACGCTGTCCACGACTCGCACCGGCACGCCAGGATGTTCCGCCCAACATCCTCCGGCGAAGAGCAGACTTCCACTCGCGCCACGTGTGCAGGCGACGAGGCGAAGCCGATGTTTCTCAGCCAAATGCGCCATCTGCGCACGCTCGTCTCCGGCGAATGCAAACATCTCGGCCAGGCGCGGCAGTTCGGTGTCGCTCACCTTCAGCACATTGGCCAGCGCGAGAGATTCTTTGATGAGTTGGCTCGAGTAGTACTGTTGGCGCAGATTCACATCGAGAATCCGCAGAGCGCCTGGCGGCGTTGAACTGACCAGCCAGCGAATGGTGCTGCGCGACGGTTCGCTTCGTTGCGCGAGCGTGCCGAAGCAGACAGCATCCGCCGAGGATACCGTCCTGCGACCAGCCCCCTTGCCGCTGATGCGATCCCACGCCACGTTTTCGTGTATGGTGAACTGAGGCTGGCCGTCACTGGCAAGGTTCACAGTAACCGTGCCGGTCGGCGCCGCGTTGTCCAGCTCGATGCCGTCGGCTGGCACGCCCAGCTTTTCGAGGCGCTCGATGATTTCGTGACCCGCGGGATCGTTCCCGACTCGTGAAATCACCCAGGCATCCGCGCCCAGGGCGCAGGCATGGTAAGCGAAGTTGGCCGGGGCGCCGCCGAGCTGTTTGCCCGACGGCAGCAAGTCCCACAAGACTTCTCCAATCCCAACGAGTTTGAACTTCACTGCGTTCTCCCTTCGCCGGCCAGAGGAGTAGCTCGGGCCGGCAGGATGTAGCCAATCGATCCTGCCAACATGAGCACGCGCCGTCCAAAGCGGTCGATCACGAACATCGCCAGGATGGTGAAGCGCAGATTGGTGCTACCCACCGCGACGGATTGCAGCAGCGCCGATCCTTCCGCGGCGCCCGCCATGCTGAAAATGCGCGGCGCGTAATGCATCATATTTCAGTCGCTGCCTGCATTAGTCTAGAGCCTTATCCCTGGTGTGGGACGAGCTTTCGCTGGCAAGAATAACCGAACGCCGCGAAGAAGCATCCAGAAAATTTCCTGGTGGGGAGCGCCGGCGTCCAGGCCTGTGCGCTCATTCCCAGTACGGCTGGATCTCCAAAAAGTTAAAGGCCTGCTCCTGACCAAAAGTGTCGCCCGCTGCCGGTGTACTCGGCCAATCCGAAACAATCACTTTGGCTGTCCTGCCTTTAGCCCTAAAAACGTTCCAATGATAGGTGATCCAAACCGGTATGGTGGGTTCCGGGTTGGACGAATACATCTCGGCGAATGAACGCTTCGTATCGACATCGACGCCTTCCAGGACGATCGAGCCGGTGAACCTGGTTGCTTCCTGCAATTTCTTGGCTTTTGGATTTAACAAATCATTGTAATCGCAGGAAAACATCTTCATCGAATAGAGCCTGCCCGGTTCAAGATCCTTGATTGTCTGTGAAAATCTGTTCGGTCCCTTTGCACTCCTCTTCATCCAGAGAAACGTGTCTCCGATATGCTCCGGGTCGGCCGGACGGCCGAGTCCCATATAACGACCCTCGATTCTGCCGTATCTCGGAAAACTCTTGGCCGCGATGCTCCTCTCTTCTGCGGGATGCAATGCCCAGCCCTCGGTGCCTTTCTCGAAATCCGCATTATGGATATGGGCAAGAAAAAGAGGATCTTTGGTCAGCATCTTGGTTTGGCCTTCAATGGCATAATGCCGGTAGAGCTTGCCCACAAATCGCACGGTTTCCTCGTCCGCCAAAACAGATGTCCACCATTCCAGGCCGCCGATGCCTGACATGAGCGGATGATTGGCCACGGTATTCATCTGCTGGTCCATCCAGACGTGGTAATCGACGTTCGGTTGTTTGTTGATACCTCCGGGCGGCATGGAGAACAGGCCAAAAACAACGATCATCTGTTTCTTCACTCCCGGTTCCTTGGCTTCCCAATCGGCGATGCCATCGACGAACGTTTGCAAGGCATTTTTGGAACCCTCTTCGCTGGACATCTCATGAAGATAGCGTTCGAGGGCGACGCGATAGCCGCAGTCCATCAGCGTTCGTATGAAGTTGGTGCCGATCACCTCCTGGTTCAGTTTCTTGCCGCTGCCGCCCACGTAGGCATAAAGCGTCTCGTTCTTAAAACGGTCGTCGGCACGCATTCTCTTGATGGCTGTCCCGTACAGTTCGTACTGTTGTCGTTCCTGTTCCATTCGTGCACGCCGCTCGGGAGTCATCGTCTCGACCCATTCTGAAACAGGTCTATTGACGATGAACTCATTGATAATGATCCCGTCCAGGAAAGGAGCCCTGTCATAGAAACCGGTCCAGTATTTGAAATGATCCTCAGCCGTCTTGCTCTGGGAATCGATGCCGGCTTCCGCGACGAACCGTTTGCCCTGACGATGCCAATCACCAATCACAGACTCTGGAAACTTCATGTTGTTGGGAACGATCAAAGTGGTGATATTCGGCAGAATATCCGCCTGGAGAAATTCCAAGTCATAAAGGCCATACGATTTGATCTCCGGGTTGAATCCCAACCCGCAATGGATGAGTTCGGGCACGGTCTTCACCACCAGTCTATCCACGCTGCTGTCGCCCTGGCACTCCACCTGGATCGTGTGTTCTCCTTTGGTCACATAGCGCATCGCTTCACCACGGGGCTCGCTCTTGGCATCATGGACAATGACGGTATCGCCTCCGGATTCCCGATCCAAAATGACCCTGGTCGTTCCCTTGCCTTGGCAAATTGAAGAAATGAAAATCCAGCCATCACCCGATCGTGTGAACGTGAATGGTTTGGTGGACGTGGAAAGGGAAGAAACTTCGAGCAACTCCGAGACGAGATTGTTCAGCTTCCTCTCTTCAGAAAGAACAATCTCCGCAAATGCACAAACACAAAGAGCAATTGCCGCAAGCAGCTTTGCACTCATAAACCGTGGGCATGGTGATGCCGCATGGAGGCCAAGTCCCAGATTTCCATGACTTGACTATCCGGCCAGGTCCTTCCGTTACGTCGCCCTGCGCTTTCTTGTGAGTTCAAATTGAACGCGCTGCGGGACACGCTAAAAGCACTTAGCGGGAACGATTCAGTTGAAAAAGAGGAGCGCGACCGTCCCGGTCGCTCCCGTCGGCGTCCCGCCGGCGGGTTTGAAGCGTCGGAGACCTCACCGAATTGTGTGCGGGTTTGACGTATGAGAGTTTTCGGCGGGACGCCGAAAACTGCGGGCGAGACGCCCGCGCTCCCAAAAGCACTTAGGCCGCATCTGGTTTTCACGGCATCGCATCGAGCACCAAAACCCAGTCGTCCCGCTCGCCGTGGGACGGCGCTACAAACTCCTGGGTGCCTTTGTTGGGATACTGACCAATGGCTCTCCACGTTCCGTCGCGCGGGTCGTACCACTGGGCTTTCACTTGCAAGCCGTTGAGCTTGCTCATGTGAATACGGACAGACTGGCCGCGAGCTATGTAGGCAATGACGAAACTCCCGTCTTCGGCCCGCGCCGCGACGAGGCGATACGGGCCGCCGCCTGGGTCCGACGCGAGCACCGACTGGTCGGGAACCATTTTGTGCCATGGTCGCCGCTCGAATAACCGGCGCATCAACCCCACCTGCCGAGAACCTTCGTAGGCGACAGCTTTACGCCAGTGTTGAAAACCATTCTTCGGAAACGGACCATCGGCATCCTTGTAGAACCAAAACAAATCCAATGAACCGTAGCCGTGCCCGGCTGCGCCGGCGAGCATGGCCGACCAGGCCTGCGTGCGCACCTTGTGAGCGTCAACGCGCGGCTTGTTGGTGCCGGTGGGATGATTTTCGTAGGCCGGCTCCATGTCCACGGTTGGCTTCGCGGGCGTCAACGCGTAATCCTTGCTGACGAAGGCGTAACTGTCCGATCCAAAATTATGCCCGGATTGGATGGAATTGAAGTCGAGCCAGTCCGCCTTGTGGAACCACATGGATGATGAAGTACTCCCCTGGCCATGGTAACAAACGAGATGACTGCCACTGCTTCCGTCCTTGTGCCCCTTCGCCATCGCCACCCAGACCGCCTCATCCTTCCCCGGAGGTGAATCACCGCCTGGAAACCAAATGACGGCGTTGTTCTTGTAGCGTCCGCCCAGAAATTTGCCAAAAAGGTAAGCGTTCATTTCGTCGAATACTTTTTCCGCATGTTCATTGACGTGCCACGACTTGGCGGTCACCAGGCCCATTACCAGGCCCAGTTCGTTGGCGCGGTTGACCACGTAGTCCACGTTCTTGAAAAACTCCTCGTTGGGCCGCGTCGGATCACAGTCGATCAGCGGTGCGGCATCGAGGAGCGACGAATTGCCGTCGGGGTGTTTCTTCTCGAGGCCGCGCAGCACGTAGGCCTGGATGACGGTGAAGCCCTTGGCGGCGCGGTCCTTCAAATACTCGTCCAATTCCTCGCGATTGGGCCGCTGGAAGAGCAGCCAGCAAGTGTCGCCAAGGTAAAAAAACGGCTTGCCGTTCTGGTCCACGAAGTATCGCCCGTTTGGGCTGACTCGAAGCTTGAGGGTTTTGACGGAACGCGCGGACCAATCGTCCGGCGTGGCGGCGTGGCCACAAACCGCTATCAGCAGCGCGGTCGCCAGCGGGCATAGCGCCCTGAGACCGTTGAAGGGTATGGTTGTTTTCATAATTTTAAATTTCACCGTGGAAGATCAAGGTTCAGCCCGGGACCGCTCATTCGTCGAGCTCCCAATTTCCCTCGGCTCGAATGCGAGAAAAAACATCCTCGAAATGATCCGGAAACTCCCCTGACGAAGTGGCGGACACGTTGGATGCGCCAAATGCGTTTCTGAGCGCTACGGCAGCCACCTCCCTGCGATAACGCCGCTGCGGTCACTCCGTACGTTAGGGAACGACAGTCAACCGAACATTGTCGAGGCCCATCCCTGCCTGCGTCGCGGCCAGTCCTTGAATCCTCACACCAATGCGCGCAGAGGTTGCCCTCGCCTTGAGGCTACGTTCATTCCACGCGCCGCCAATTGAGTCAGTAAAACGAGCCTTGGCGAGCGAAGTGCCCGTCGAAGGATCGTAAAGCTCGTACCCGATCGTGCCGCCGATTGCGTTTTGTGCCCATGCTGCGGTATCGAGCTGGAGTTTGTAGGTGGCGCCAACAGTAGCATTTACCACTTGCTCAATGCCTCCGAAGTGGCCTCGTTGGTTCATGTCCAGGAATTGAACGCCCGCTGAAGCATCCAGCAAAACAGGCGGCCCTTGTGTGAAGTTGTTGTGAACGAGATCCACTCCGTCGAGAATCTGTTTCCAGCCCGGCGTGCTGTTGGAACTCGTAATCATAAAGGGCGGCGAACTCGCGTCCACGGCCTCAAAGCTGCCGTTGATGAGGAGGTTTTGGCTTTGAGTGGAGGGGCTGGCCGGAAGGGGGTTATTGCCGGTTGGAAGGCTCGATCCGAAGGAGCGCTTACCAGCGAGCCCAGCTTTGTAAATGTCCTCGATTTCGGTGGCGGACAAAGCGCGCTGATAATATGAGACCTCGTCAATCGAGCCGTGGAAATAACGGGAGGGTGCGCCTCCGCCCCACCAACGGCCAATCGTTACATCCCGCGCGTTGTTGGCGGGAAGCTCGGTCGTATTTAACGCGTCCACCAGCAGACCGTCCTGATAAATGGCGAGTTGTCTGCCAGTAAAGGTCCCGGCCAGGTGATGCCAACGATCATCGCGCAGATCGTCCAGCGTCGTCACAGAGGGGAAATTGACCCCGGACCCGGCGCCGCCTTTGCCAAACACAAACGCGACCGTGCCATTCGGCTTGCCTTGCAGCGCCCATCCCGTGCCGTCGGAGAAGCCGTGCGATTTGTCCACAATGAGGAACTGGCCGTCTGAGCTGAATTGCTTCGCACTGGCCTTGACCCAGCACTCGACGCTGAAAGGGCCACTGGGATTGAGCCAGGAGGAATTGGAGATGGCCACGTAGCCGTTGGTCCCGTTGAAATCGAAAGCGGACAGAACCTTCCCCGGCGCGAAGGTCGCTCCGCCGAACATTGTGCCGTGGCTTGTCCCGACCGAATCCAAGGCATTGCTATCTGCCCGCCACCAACTGACCAGCCCGGCGGGTGGCGCTTGGATAGGCTCGGTCGTACCGGGCGAGCGGTTCCGGGACATCCAAAACCATCCTCCAGCTACTGCAGCCGCGGTGACCAGTAGAAGCATGGCAAATCGCGGCCTGCCGGCCGAAACATCGTTGGTTGCGACTGGCGCTGGTTCCTCGTCCTGGATGCTGTGCGCTGAAACAGGGGGCGCGGTTTTCCTTCCGCCGATCCATTCGAGAATGTCCCGCGCGCTTTGCGGACGTTGATCCGGGTCTTTGGCGAGGCACGACATGACGAGCGCAGCCACGTCCGATGGCACGTCGTCGTTGGAGATTCCAAGCTCCAACAGTCGCTCCGCTAACGGCTGGGGACGCGTGTTCCGTATTTGATAGCCGACGTCGCCGCTATGGAAAGGCGGCGTGCTGGTGAGAAGTTCGTAAAGCGTGGCGCCCAATGAATAAATGTCATCGCCGACCGTAGGCTTGTGACCGTCCACCTGCTGCGGAGACATATAAGGCAGCGTGCCCGCGACTTCACCCGCCTTGCTCACGCCCAGGGAGGAATCGTGAATGATCCGCGCCAGTCCGAAGTCAGCCAGCTTGAGCCGGCCGTTGCTGTCGAGCATCAGGTTGGCGGGCTTCAAGTCTCGATGTATGACACCATTGCTGTGCGCATAATCCAGCGCATCGCAAAGTTGCGTGGCCAGCGGCGCGAGAAATTTCCACGGCAGGACAAGATTTGGCCGATGCGCTCGCACGTAATGGAGGTTGGAGCCATCGACGAATTCCATGGAAATAAACGCGGGTTCTCCATCGTCCCCGTAGAGGTCGTGAATCCGGATGATATTGGCGTGCGAAAGTTTGCGGCTGCGCAATGTCTCGCGCCGCAATCTCTCCAAGGCGGCTGAATCTCCCGCGATTTTGTGGGGAAGAAACTTGAGCGCGACGGCCTCGCGCAGGCGCGTATCATGTGCGAGCCACACCACGCCCATGCCGCCCTCGCCCAGAACCCGTTTGAGCAGGTATCGCCGGCACAGAGTTCGCCCGGCGACAAGCCCGGAAAACTCTGACCCGGATTCGGAAGACGGCGGATTCATCTTTTAGCCAGTGGTGAGCGAGTATAGGCGGAAATGTTCCTAACAGTAAAGCAGGCGATAAAGGACTCGACGCCGTGGGAGGATCGAGCTCGGCGTGGTTCCCCTTTGAAGTATTCTTCGGCTTCTTATTCTGCCTGGGGCGGTTCATGGCCTGTCGCGGTAAAAGTAACGGGGAACCGCAGCGGGGCAACGACTTTTGCGATCCCGGCCCACAGGTCGCGACCGGGCTTGTTTCGTCACAGAACCTTCAGCCCGCCGACCAAATCATGGCTCGGACTTTTTCGGTTCCGGGGCTGCGTCCGATTTCTCGTCCAGCAGCGGCGCGACGCGTTTCCATACCTCGGCTGGAACTTTGGCTCGCTGCTCCGGTGTCTCGATCTCTCCCTCGAAGATCAGCTTGCCGCTTTTGTCGTGCGCGGTGAGATGCAGGTTCGGTGGGCCGACGATAACGGTCGTTCCTGAGTCATCCGTTTTCACGATGCTGCGCGAGGATCGCCCTTTGCTGCGCACCACCACGGTGGCGTTGTCGTCCACGCGGATGCCGGATTTCAGCAGTTCTTTGACGGTTTCGGAGCGGAGCGAATCCTTGTTGTGATTCCCGTCGCGGGCAGCTTCGGTGACGGCTTTGCGCGCGTGTTCCATCCCGCGCCGGATCTCCGTCTCGATCTCACGCCGCAGCTCGCCAGGAAAATGAGACACGGATTCGTGCAGTGCTTTGGCCCTGTCCTGGGGCGCTTCGCTGTGCGCAAGCTCGAGCAGGAAGCGATGGAGGTCGTGCGCTTCCTTATCGGCGACGCCTTCATCCAACAGGCCCAGCCGGGCCGGGGCCTGCGCCAGCGTGGCGGATTCGGTCTGTTTCTTTCCGCCTCGGTAAAACACCAGCTCGACCTTGTCGCCCGGTTTTCGCGCCTGGACGAGTTTGCGCAATTGCGCTGGATGCACGAGCGATTGGCCGATCAGTTCGACCAGCACATCATTTTTCTTCAAACCGGCCTGGGCCGCAGGACCGTCCGCCGAAACGTGCGTCAAGACCAGCCCCACGCCCGGGTCCAGTCCCAACTGGTCCGCGAGCGCTTCCGACGCTTCTTCCACGGCGACACCCAACCAGGCGCGGTCTTTCGCCGAGCGGGCATCTTCGTCTTCATCGGTGACCACCTTGACGACGACCTTCTTCTCGGAGTCGCTATCCTTGTTGACGGTCACGCGCGTAGTTGAGCGGTTGGTTTTGGCATCGGCTGCTTCGGCGCGGGACGCGGCCAGCCACGGCAGAATCGCGATCGCGAGCATTGTGCGTGTGAAAGAATGGATTGATTTCATTTTCTAATTCCGGTTGTTGTATGACATTTCAATAGGTGGCAAAACGGATCGGCACGACTTCAATGCGCGGAATGCGCTGCACGACCTCGACGCCGCGAACCGAATCCCGCACCGTGACCGCGTCCATCCACTCCTGGAAGCGAAAGCGCACCGGCTCGCCGTCGGGCATATTCGCAACGGCGTCGAATGAGCCGAGCAGTTGCCGGTCAATCTCAACTTGATCGGCTTTGAGCATCGGAGCCGACGCCTCAGTCGTGGGTGGGGCGGATTTTCTGCCGGGACTGAGTTGCGAGACGACGACCAGCAGAACCACGGCCGCGGCCGTTGCGGGAACCAGCCATCGCGGCCATAATGACCAGTTAAGGCGCCACACAGGCGAACGCTGCCGCGTTTCAAACTGGCGCGATGGCACAAGCGGCTGCGCGTTGAGGCGCGACTCAAATTCATCGGGCAACCTGGCCGGCTTGAGCCGGCCCAGTTCCGCTTCGAACAACTCATTTTCCCGTTCGTTCATGTCAACACTTGCTTCGTTAGTTTACGCAATTCGGACAGACCGTACCGGTAGCGCGACGCCGCCGTGTTCGCTGGAATGCCCAGCGCCTCGCCGATTTCGGCGAAGGTCAGCTCGCCCCAAATCTTCAGCGTGATGACCTCGCGTTGTTCCGGCGGCAATTCCGCCAGCGCCGCCTGAATCGCCCGGCTGAACTCCCGTTGCTCCACGCCGGTATCGAACCAAGGCTGCGTGTCGTCCACCGCGACAGTCTGCTCGCGATTGACGCGTCGGTCTTCGCGGCGCGCCAGGTCAATCGCCCGCCGCCGAATCGTGGCCAGGAGCAACGCCAGCGGCGGAGGGTCGGCGCCGTTTCGTTGCCAGCATTCCACCAGCGCTCCCTGCGCGAGATCCTCCGCATCGGCTTCCGACCTTGCCGTCTGGCGGGCGAAGAGCAGAAGCTTCGGCGCGTGATCGGCGATCCAGCACCGCCACATCTCCTGGTTCAGTGGTTCAGCCATTGAACTCGCACTTTGGCAGCTCTCCTGGTAAAGCGACGCCGGCCCGCCTTTTTGTCTGAGGAATTTTCACGACAACAATTCGACAGCCGGGAGGAGACTGCGTTCGTCGGGACTGACTTTGCCCTCCCCAAAAAGGACTTTGGAAACATCCGATACTGCTGCGCCTCGCAGAGGCGCGCTCCGGGAGCGCGGGTCTGTGACCCGCAGCATCTCTCTATTTGGCCTCGATCAAGTACACCTGACCCGCTTCGCCCTTACGTCCGTCGGGAAGTTGTCCCTCTTTGAGCAGCCAGACGACTTTCATTTTGTCCCTGTCATTCGTCCAAGTGTAGCCGCTGCCATCCACGTGCGCGAAACGATGGGTCATCCGGTCTTTGACTCGTTTGTAGTCGCGCAACACCTGCCGCACTTCGCGGCGAGCGGCTTCGACATCGTCGCCGCCAAGTTTCGCGCTGAAGAGAAAGTCCCAATGGATAATCCAGGGCGCGCCGGCGGCCACGTAACGGCGGAAATGATTCAGATAAAAGCGCGGATTCATGGATCCGGCCGCGAGCATCGCGCCGTAATAAAGATCGGGCGCCGGGACTTTGTCCCACTCCTTTTCCCAATCGTCTCCAATGGCGATGGCGTAACTGCCGATCGCGGAAGCATCACCTTCGACCAGCAGTTGCCGCGCGCCGGCCCTGGCAAAGTCGACATACATCCGGGCAAGCCTTGCGGCGTGGTCAGCCGGGCGCATCTGTTGCGCGTAGGCGAGGTGCGTGTCGAGCCATAAACCATCGATGCCAAAACGTTTCACCACTTCCACCACGCGATCACGGAAGTAATCGTGAAACCCGGTGTCCAGCGCGCCATGCCAGATGCCGCCGGCAGGATTCACAAATTTTTCGCCACGCGGGTTAAGTAGAATCCAATCCGGATGACTTTCCCAAACGGACGATTTACTCCACAAATGTCCGGCCGGCAGCCACGCCATGACGCGCAGGTTGCTTCTCTTGCATTCGTCCATCAATTCCTTCAGGCCGGCCTCGCCACCGTAGCCTTCGCAGACCACGTAATCCCACACGTTCATGTTTTTGGCGCCGCCATGAAAATCGGCGTTGTCCCAAATGACGTCGATAAACGCGCTGGTAAAACCTTCCTGAGCGGTGATGGCAGCGCACTGCCGGGCCGTCTCGCGAAAACCTTTTCGCCTGAAGGGCGGCCATTGGAGGAAAATCTCAGGCTCTCTTTCGGGGATCTGCAAGGCGCGGCGCAATTCGGCATACACAACTTCATAAGCGCGGCTCCAGAGATTGATGCGGCTGTCACCCGACGCCACGAAGATGAAGCGGTCAACCGTCGATATGCCGCTGAATGTCGTCTGAAATTCGAGCGCCTCGCCACGCGAGACATTCTGCAACCGGTCGCCCAGGCTGGTGTGAAAGTGAAGCAGCGCGCCCGCGTTGCCATGCTCAAACTGAAACCCGGTGCCTTGCAGCAGTGATGGCATGAGTTTCGGATTCGTCATCGGCACAGCGTCGGCCCGCATCCATTGTGGCGGCGCGTGCCAGCCACGGTAACCATCGAAGCAGGAAAGACCGCGAGTCGTGCCGGCGAGTTCCCAGGACGCCGTCTCGACGATGGGGCCGCGCTCCGTGTTGAATTGCATGCGAAAACCGATGAACGTCGTGCCGGCGCACTCGCGCGTCTCCGGCGTGAACCTGAGCGTCGCCGTTGGGTTGCGCAACCTGATCGTCGCCCCATCCCGTCGCTCGAAAACAGGAAATTTCCCGTCCACCTGCCAGGTGACGAGGAAGTCGGCGCGACGAATGGACAGCTCCCCTCGGCGAATTTCTCCCAGCCCAAAGGCGCCATCTTTGCGATGGCAGAGATCGATTGCGAATTCACCCACGCGCAGTGTTTCGATTTTTGTGAACGGCTCCATGCGGGCGGGCAACGGGTCGGCGGCGGGCGTCGTCTTTTTCGTCACGCTCTCGGCTGGAGCTTTGTCGGGCGGCTCGAGGTTCTGCTGCGGCGCCTGGTCGGCGAATCGCGCGCGGAGAAAGCGCAACGCCGCCGAGCGATCCTTCTCCGCCAGTTGGCGAACCTTCTGGTATTCGCCCGGATTTTCCTTTCGCAATCGTTCGAGCAGCGCGTCGAATTGAGCCGAAGAATCTTTGTTCACAGCGGACGGCGCGGTTTCTGGCGGCGCATTTTCCTGCGCGAAAGATTCAACGGTCGTTGGGCGCGTAAGCATCAGGGCAGCGGAACAGACAATCGGCATGAAGCGGCTGCGGTTCATAGTCGCGGTGAAAACCCTCCGGACCCTACCCTCCACCATCACTTTCGCAACCACCGATGTCCGGACCGGAACCCAGAGGCATCGCGGCAGCAGTTTTGGCTTTCATGCAGCGCCCATCATAGAACCTTCGCCCCAACAGCGTCACTGATTTTGAGCGGACACGCTCCGCCTGATCAATACCTGCCGATGGGCATTTTGGGTTGACGGTCAACGGTCAACAAATAAGACTCTCGCCAGCAGGCGAACGGCGCAAAGCACGCCTGTGACGGTTCCTTGAATTGAAAGACTCAACTCAATCCACTATGACACTTTCCAGGTCCGTGCCCGCGTTTGCCCCGAGGACTTCCGCGTCTTGGAGCTGCCCTGCTGCTGATTCGGGCCCGGTCGTTTGATATGGCGTCATTACGAATCACGATCGCCGCAGCGCTGGCCGCATTGTTCGCCGCCTTGCCGCTCCGCTCCGCCACAGCGCCAGACCTCGCGAAGCTGGAGAAAAACTTTTCCGACCAAATCCAACCTGCCGTCAAACAGTACTGTCTGGGGTGCCACTCGACCGAGAAACACAAGGGCGATCTCGACCTGGAACGGTTCACGTCGCTTCACGAGGTTTTGAAACATCCGAAAGTCTGGCAGGGCGTGGTGGAACAGCTTGGCCTGGGCGAAATGCCGCCCAAGGAAAAGCCGCAGCCAACAGCGGAGGACCGCCAGCGTTTGCTCGACGGCGTGAACGCGATGTTGGACGCGGCGGCCCTGATGCGCGCCGGCGATCCCGGGCCTGTGGTGCTGCGCCGCCTGAACAACGCCGAGTACACCTACACCGTGCGCGATCTTACGGGCGTGCCCACGCTGGATCCCGCCAAAGAGTTTCCTGCAGACAGCGCCGCCGGCGAAGGCTTCATGAACACAGGCAACTCACTCGTCATGTCGCCCGCATTGCTGACCAAGTATCTGGATGCCGGCAAAGACATCGCCAGCCACGCGGTGTTGCTGCCGGACGGAATTGAGTTCTCGCCGAGCACGTCGCCGCGTGATTGGTCGGAGGAAAAACTGGCCGCCATCCGGGCGTTCTACGCGCAGTTCACAGAGAAAGGCGGTGGTTCGTCCGTTAATCTCCAGGGCATCAAGTTTGACACCAAGGACGGCGGCGTGCTGCCGTTGGAGAAGTATCTGGAGGCGACGTTGGAAATTCGTGATGCGCTGCGCGGTTCAACGAACGCTTCCTTCCCCCTCACCTCCAATGGGGGAGAGGGTGCCCGACGGGCGCGCGAACGGGAACAGGGCACACGCAGCAGAGACACAGTCATCTCCACGGTGGCAGCAAGGCGAAGCCTTTCTTCCAGGTATCTCGCCACGCTTTGGAATGCCCTGGATGCCAGCGATGCTTCGCTCCTGCTCGACCCCATCCGCGCGCAATGGCGCGCAGCGAAACCTGGCCAGACCGCGGCGTTGGCCAAGAGCATCGCCCAATGGCAGCAGGCATTGTGGCGTTTCACGCAGGTTGGCCACATCGGCAAGCGCGATGGTCCGAAGGCCTGGCAAGTCCCTGTGACGCCGCTCGCCAGCGCGCGCGAAGTTCGGATGAAGATTCCGCCGCCTGCCAGCTCAACGAATGAGGTGACTTTGTATCTTGGCGTTTCCGACGCCGGCGACGGGAACGAGAACGATTTCGCCTTGTGGGAAAATCCACGGCTTGTCGCGGCCGGCCGGCCAGATCTGCTTTTGCGCGACGTGCGCGCGGTGGTGGAAGCGTTGACGAGCCACCGGGAGAAGATTTTCTCCAGCGCGTCCAATTGTCTGGCAGCGGCGGCGGAACGGACCGGCTCGCCGGATAAGGATACCGTGGCGCAACTGGCGCAGAAGCACGGTGTGGAAGCGGTGGTGCTCGAGGCGTGGTTGGATTGCCTGGGGATTGGAGCAGGCGAGGCTCGCATCGATTCGCACCTGACGCAGAAGATGGAGAGCGCGCAGAGTTACGATTTCATCAAAGGCTGGACTGGCGCCGAGGCGTTGAGCGTCATTGCGAATTCCTCGGGCCAGCATGTGCGTGTGCCGGGCAACATGAAGCCGCATGGCGTCGCGGTGCATCCATCGCCGAAGTTGCGCGTCATCGTCGGCTGGCGCAGTCCCGTAGCGACCACCTTGCGCGCCGAGGGCGCGGTGCAACACGAGCATCCGGAATGCGGCAACGGCGTGACGTGGGCGCTGGAGTTGCGACGCGGCAATTCGCGGCAACGGCTCGCGTCCGGCACTGCGCAAGGCTCGAAGGAAGTGAAGTTCGGCCCGTTCCAGGATCTCGCGGTGCAGCCCGGCGACCTGCTTTCTGTCGTCATCGGCCCGCGCGACGGCAATCACTCGTGCGACCTGACGGCGGTGGATCTCGAACTGAACGACGGCGCGCGGGTCTGGAATCTGGCCAGGGATGTCTCGCCGAACATTCTCGCCGGCAATCCGCACGCGGACAACCTCGGCAACGAGGACGTCTGGCATTTCTACAGCGAGCCGGACAAAGGTGGCGGCGCGGAATCGGTGCTGCCCGCAGGTTCGCTGCTTGCGAAATGGCAGTCGAGCGCGAGCGCTGAGGACAAGCAGCGGCTCGCGAAAGAAGTTCAGCGGCTGTTGCTGGGCGGCGCCGGCAGTCTTGCCAAAGACGCGCCCGATGCCGTGCTTTATCGCCAGCTCACGTCGGTGAACGGACCGTTACTGGGGGGAAGATTGCGAACAGCGACCTCGACCCGGATCAACCCCCTCACCCGCCCTTCGGGCCCCACTGGGGAAGAGCGATGGGGTGTAGGCCTTGACCCCGCACTCTTTGGCAAACATCCGAACGGCGCGAAGGTCGGCGCGACGAGCCTTTGTGTGCGCGCACCCTCACTTATCGAAGTGCGATTGCCCGCGGAACTCGTGGAAGGCTGCGAACTGGTCGCCACGGGCACATTGCACAAGGAGACCGGCGCCGAGGGCAGCGTGCAGATGCAGGTCCTGACCACAAAACCGGTCGGCGCGCTGGGACTCGCCGCAGGCTCCGTGAAGGAACAGGGCGGCAAGAGCACCTGGTCCGATGGCGAACGTCCGGTGGTTTCTGAGTCACCCATCATCGTCAGCGATGGAAGCGCGGCGCGGAGACGGATTGAGAAGGCTTTGGACGAGTTCCGCCAATTGTTTCCCGCTGCGCTTTGCTACACGAAGATTGTGCCTGTCGATGAAGTCGTGACGCTCACGCTGTTTTACCGCGAGGATGAACATCTGCGACGGCTCATGCTCGACGACGCGCAGGTTGCCGAGATCGACCGGCTCTGGGCCGAACTGCATTACGTCAGTCACGATGCGCTGAAACTTGTCGATGCCTTCGAACAGCTCTGGCAATACGCTACCCAGGACGCCGATCCGAGTGCCTTCGAGCCTATGCGGCAGCCCATCAAGCAACGTGCGGAGCAATTCAAGAAACTGCTCGTGGATACCCAACCCGCACACCTCGACGCGGTGCTCAAGTTTGCCCAGGGCGCCTATCGCCGTCCCTTGAGGGACGCTGAAAAAGCAGAGCTGCGCGGGTTATATGGCAAGCTACGCTCGGAAGAGATTCCGCACGATCAGGCCATTCGTGTCACACTCGCGCGCGTGCTGGTGGCGCCGGCGTTTCTCTATCGCGCCGAGAAGCCGGGGCCGGGCGACAAGCCGGGGCCAGTGAATGATTGGGAACTGGCCACGCGCCTGAGCTATTTCCTGTGGTCGTCTGCGCCGGATGCTGAATTGCGCGCCCTCGCCGCGAGTGGCAAGCTTGGCGACCCCGTCGTGCTCGCCGCTCAAACGCGCCGCATGCTCCGTGACCCGCGCGTGCGCCGGCTGGCGACGGAGTTTGCCTGCGCGTGGCTGCATATCTACGACTTCGACGAACTGAGCGAGAAGAGCGAGCGTCACTTCCCGACTTTCACCGGCTTGCGGGGCGCGATGTATGAGGAAACGATTCGCTTCTTCACAGACTTCTTCCAGCGCGACGGCTCGGTGCTGAACATCCTCGACGCCGACTACACCTTCCTGAACGAAGAGCTTGCGAAGCATTATGGCATCCCCGATGCCGTTTTCCGTAGCAGCCGACGTGAGGAGGCTCTGGCTGAAATCCGAAATCCAAAATCCGAAACCCGAAACAATCAGAGCCTCGTTACCTCGGCTGCTGCCATTTCAGAGAAGGCGGCAGACCATGGGTGGCGTCGCGTGGATGGCATCAAAAAGTTTTCACGCGGCGGCATCCTCGGCCAGGCCGCGACGCTTGCCAAACACTCCGGAGCGTCGCGCACCAGCCCGATCCTGCGCGGCAACTGGCTCTGCGAAGTGCTGCTCGGCGAGAAGCTGCCGCGGCCTCCGAAGGACGTGCCGCGCTTGCCCGAGGACGAAGCGTTTGAGACGTTGACCGTCCGTCAGCTCACCGAGAAACACAGCGCCGACCCGAAGTGCTACGGCTGCCATCGCCGCATCGATCCTTATGGTTACTCGCTCGAAGCCTTCGACGCCATTGGGCGCCTCCGCGAACGTGACCTCGGCGGTCGTCCGGTCGAGACACATGCAAAGACGCTGGACGGCTCGGAGTTCGAGGGGCTCGACGGCTTGCGCAATTACCTGCTCACGAAGCGCCGCGATGCTTTCCTGAAACAATTCTGCCGCAAACTGCTCGGCTACTCCCTTGGCCGCGGCGTCATGCTCTCCGATGGCCCGCTGATTTCCGAGATGCGCGACCAACTCCGGAAACACGATTACCGCATCAGCGCCGCGATGGAGGCCATTGTCCGCAGCAAGCAATTCCGAGAGATTCGCGGGAAGGAGATGGCGTATGAGGAGTGAACAGGGTCGAAACAGGACGGATAGGCGTCGCTGGCACACCACAATTTCTGGCTTCCGCCTTTCAGACCATCTTGCTATAGATAGCCAGCTCATTTAAGTCCTATGGCCACTCACCAATTCTCACGTCGCACCTTTCTTCGCGGCGTCGGCGTCACCATGGCACTGCCATGGATGGAATCACTCACTGTCTGGGGCGATACGCCGCCCGCCGGTGTCAAGCCCGCCAGCGAGGCGCCGGTGCGGCTTGCGGTGCTCTTCGCGGGCAACGGCTTTCACTCGAAGGAATGGTGGGCCAAGGGCGAGGGCAAGCACGTCGAGTTCGGCAAGGTGCTCGCCCCGCTCAATGATTTCCGCGAAAAGATGCTCTTCATCCGCGGTCTCTATAACGAGGAGGCGCAGAAGGGGAACATTCACAGTTCGCAGACGGGCAACTTGCTTTCCGGCGCGCCGCTGGCCTCCGGTGGCGAGATCCGTTCGGGCACAAGCATCGACCAGTTGCTGGCGCAGCGTTACGGGCACTCGACCAAAGTGCCGAGCCTCGTGCTCGGTTGCGAGAAGTCCAACCCGTCCGTGCACAAAAACTACTCGATGCTCTACAGCTCGCACATCTCGTGGACCTCGCCGACCACGCCGACACCGCTGGAGATTTATCCCGCGCTCGCCTTCGACCGGCTGTTCAAGGACGAGGTCAGCAAAGGCGACAAGAGTGTGCTCGACGCCGTTCTGACCGACGCAAAGGACCTGCGCCGGCACATCAGCGCGAACGACCAGCGCAAGCTTGACGAGTATCTCGACTCCGTGCGCAACGTGGAACAACGCCTCGAAAACGCGGCCCGGAAGGGTGAGTTGCAAGGCTGGCGTCCGACGCTCTCCGCGCCGAACATGCTGCGTCCCGCCGACGGCATCCCGCAGGATATCGCCGAGCATATGCGCCTCATGTGTGACATTCTCGTGCTGGGCTTCCAGACCGACACCACGCGCATCACCACGCTCAAGTTGAACAACGACCACAGCTCGCTCCGCTTTCCGAACCTCGGTGTGGATTACATGATTCACCACTTGCTCTCGCACAGCGACACTGCGGATTGGCTGAAGATAAACCAATTCTTCCTTGAACAAATCGCCTACGTCGCACGCAAGCTCGACTCCATTCAGGAAGGCGAACGCACGCTGCTCGACAACACCATGTTGCTGTTCTGTTCTTCGATGCTGACCGGCAACCACGACGCGACACAATTGCCCGTCGTTCTCCTGGGCGGCGCGGGTGGTCGCATCCAAGGTGGCCGCGTCCTCGACTACAAGGAGAAATCCGAACGCCAGATGTGCCGTCTGTACCTCTCGATGATGGACAAGATGAATGTGCGCCTCCCGAAGTTCGGCGATGCCTCCAGGGCGTTGGAAGAGGTTTGAACGACACGGGGCACAGGCAAGAGCCGATGTGTCATCCGGTGCATTTCGCCTCAGGTGGTCATTTGTTAGCCTTGCGTTCGGCTGCGGTGCGATGCCAGGGATGCGACACCGTCGGCGGGTTGGCGTAGCGCTTCATTTGCAAAGTGAGCCGCTCTCCACTTCCGGGATTTAATTGGACCGTCAGCAACGCGGAATCGATCCGGGTGGTCTTGTCGCCAATCCGGACGCTCTCGAACTGATGCTCGCCGTAGGCACCGCCTTGCATCACCAATGTCCGTGGCGCCATGTTGTTCAGGTTCACCAACGTGACCACGGCGTGGGTGTCGGTTAATTGCGATACCAACGCTGCAACGTCTTCAGGCACGCCCGCGCGCTTGCGTGCCGGATCAAAGTAGCGCAACCGTGCATTCACCAGGCCGCCATCTCTGCCCGGAAGTAATCCACCCCACATCAACGGCACGAGAGAGGCGGTTGTGGCCGGGTTGAAATGCAACATATTATCGGCCAGCCGTTTTTCCGCAGACAGGGTATCGCGCCGCATGGCATCAAGCCGCGACTGAATCACGTGAAGGTCGCGTTGCAGCGCCACTTCCGGATAACTTGCGTCCTGGCCCTGCAGATAGGCAATCCAGCCGTTGCTCGCAACCCGGCGAAGGTCGTCGGGTTTCATCGACCAGTAATAGACTTCCAAAGCACCGATGTCCCAGGGCCGAGACTGCCAGCCGTACCATCCCTGCTCGCCGTGCATGGTCGGATACTCGACTCGCCCGTTATTCGTCCGGGCGTTGGCGTTGACGGACACGATCATGTTCCGCCAGGCATCGACGTATTTCTGATCGCCCGAAACCCAGAGCGCGTTGTTGAAGCCAACCAGGGCGCGCGCAATGCGATCTCGATCTTCGCGCCGGCCATTGACCGGGTTGACTGGACTAAAACCCCAACCGTAAGTGTTTCCCCACCATTTGCCTTCGGGACCGCCGATCTTTCCATCCAAGTCAACGTAGCTGGGAATGATCCAACGATTTTGTTTCATGCGGTCCACCCAGGCGTCCATGTATTCGAGAATCCAGCTCTTGTACTTTTCCTCGTGCGCGAGCATGTAGGCATTCAAGGGCAGCGTCGTCGCGACCAGGTTGAGGCAATTGTCGCCGACGACATTGGTGTATTCCTGGTAGTGAGCGAGAAACTGTTCAAAGGTGCGTTCGCCGTGCAGAGCCACAAAGCCGCTCACATCGAAGCGGTCCCCAACCCAGTCGATGGCCGTGGCCTGACGCAACATCGGACCCTTGCTGCCGTTCAACATGCTTCGGATGATCTTGTGCCGCGCGTCGTAGTTCGGCGCTTCCGGGTCTTCGCCCATGTAAAAACCGGCGAAGCGACGCGCCCGCTCCTGATACTTTGCGTCGGCCGGCACCGAGAGGCCCATGCGATTGAAGAGCTGCAACCCTTCGCCCAGATGCATCCAGTCCGCCTGGACGCAAAATTCTTTGTGATACATGCCCCCGCGAGCGATGGGGACCTGGACCGTCTTCGCTTCGGTGTACTGTTTGAGCATGCCTTCCCACCCTTTCAGGTACATCTGGAGAATTTCGTCACTGGCACCGAGCGCGTGCAGTTCCGGCCAGCCATTGAAGTTCTCAAAGGCGTCGTCGGGCCCATCGTTGGCGCCCCAGCGCGCGACGCACTGCAAATAGCCGCGCTCGTCGAAGTAGCGTTTAAAAAACTCGCGGCAAGCCGGGACGTTTTCGGCCAAAAGCCGTCGTTCCAATACCGCCCACTGGGGCGGGGCCATGGGGGTGGAAATTCTGATGGTGACGTCCGCTGCCGGCGAGCTCGCTGAGATCGCCAGGCACACGCCGGTCCATCCCGCTGCGAGAAGCTGTTGTGCGCGCAGACCGGCGTTTGGATAACGAACAAAGGCGTTCATGGGACTCACTCACTTGCTGCCTTCGATTGCTTCGACGGCTTTCTTGAACTCGGCCTCATCCATAGCCACCAGATGATGGGCTTCCGGAAAACGCCCGCTCTTCACGTCATCGGCGTATTCCTTGAAGGCAGCAATACGCTCCTTCTGCAGACGATTGTATTCCTTGAGAAAGTTCCTGTAGGCCTTGGCATGGCGCGGAATGCGTTCATCGTAGTCGGCGAGGATATCGTCGGAGAACAGGAACTGCGAATCACAGCCGCTGCCCGAACCCAGGGACATTAGAAACAGGGAAGTTTTCTTGCAGAGATATGAAGCCAGCCTGTGTGGCACCAATTCAAGTTCGGCCGCATAGGCGCCGGCGTTCTCCAGCCGTTTCAGTTGCTCGTAGAGCTGCCTCGCTTCGCTGGCGGTCTTGCCAATCGGCCGAATGTTCGTCCACGCGGCATGGCGCGGAACCATTCCCAAATGGCCGACCACCGGAATGCCCTCTCGCGCCATGGCCTCAATCATCCATGGACTGGCCGAGCAATAGACTGAACTGGCGCCCAGTTCAACCGCGCGGAATCCGATGCGGATCGCATCATCAGGCGAAGCCAGCCCATGCGGGGTTGCGGCTGAAATGAAACTTTTGGGGGCCGCCGCTACAAGAAGCGGCAATCGTGCCTGAGATGCCGGGCTGTCGAAACTGCAACTCAACAAATCGATATCCGCTGCTTCCGCCGCGGCCGCCTCTTCGGGCGATTTGACGTGAACATGAATCAGGCAGCGTTTGCCTTTGAGTTGGCGCAAGTCGTAAACGGAGTATTTCTTGCCCGGTCTCAGCATGGATGGACAGTGTCTGGCTGCTGTACGTGCAGCAAGTCGGAAATATCACGACGCAACTTTCATTTGGCACGTATCGAAACTGGGCTTTTGGACTGCGCGGGTCACCGAAGCTGAATCTTCGATCTTACCGGTTTGTCTGGCTGCTTTCAGCTTGTCCGACGGTCCGCTTGCAATAGGCGGGGCAGCCGTATCCCTAAACGTCTTTTGGTAAAGCTCCTTGAGAAGGCGACTGCGCTCTTCCGGAGCCACGGTCACTTGTTCGGGCCGCGTGGCTGACTGTTCGCTCTTGCGCAAGGCGCTCCACTTGCACACGCGCAATTGTTCGAGTTTCTGGCGGCGCAAGGCGTCGGTGTCCAGCACCGTCGGCGGGCGAGCTCAATCGCCCTGGCAGCATCGAGCGCGTGTCGCGGCTCCAATCATTGGAAATTTCCGTGGGCGGTAATTTCCCGACATCGGAAATCTGCGCGGAGTCTTCAGCCTCGTAGTCCGAAGCCGGCCATCGAGCTCTTCTGGTCGAATATGAACGCGTCGATCTCACGGTATGCGGTCCTTCTGGATGATGATGCTCAGCAAACCATCGAATTGGTTCGTTCGAATTGGCTTTGTCCAGGCTGGATTGGGTTCGCACGCAGGCGGAAGAGATGCGGCGAAATGGTTCACTTTTTGACAGACTCTCCGACGCGTGGCATTTCAGCCGCAATGGTCATGTCAATGAAGATGCCGATCTGGTTTTCGATCTGAAGGAACTGTCCCGCCTTGACGGCCGAGAGGCTCTTTTCAATGCGTCCGTGGTATTTCTCCAGCAGGTCCAGGCGAGCGCGTTGGCCTTTGAACCAGCGTTTGGCCATGTCCTTGGCCTTCGCCTCATCGAAGCTGCCGTCCTTGTGCGACTGGACGAATTCGGCGATAAACTCGGCGCGGTTGATGGCCTGCTTGCCCAATTCGTTCTCGTATTCGCGGTAAATGGGCCAGAACTTCTTCGCGTCCTCGGCGGAGAGTTTCATGATCCCGTTCACGGCCTCCACCTTGGCGGAGTTGAAGTCCGAGCGCAGGAGCTGGAGATAATTGTAGATGTTGTCATCCACCCCGGCAGCAGGAGCCGCCAACGCCAGCGTGACGGCCATGGCAAGCAGGGCAACGACTCTGTTCGGTCTGATGGAAAGGAAAGGTTTCATGGCGAATGAGGTTTAAAGAGTTATTCGTTGAGCTTCTTGTCCTTCCAATACTTCGTGCCGGCGACGGTGGCCTGAAGGGCGACGCCGGTGTCGGTCATCTGGTAGACTTCGAAGAGATTGGCGCCTGTGTCCACGCCCGCCGCTTTTGCGGCGTCCCCGCCTTTTTCACCTGCCTTGGCAGTGGCATCGGCTTCACCGCCAAACTGCCAGCCGGACTCGACGAACTTCTTCATCACGTCGGCGTTCTTGAAGATAAAGACGACGCTGAGGTCCTTGGCGCCCAGACCCACTCCGCCGCCGAGGGAGCCCATGGCCATGAACGTCTCCTTGCTGGTCTTGTTGTCCACGACCACGCCGTAGCCGTGGCCGCTGCTCAAAAGGAACAGGTTCAGGTTCTTGTTGTTGAAGGCCCCGTAGCCGGCGGCCTTCTGGATCTTCTCCTTCGCGTCGGGCTGCTCGGCGTAGAGCTTGGCCAGGATTTCATCGCGTTGCTTGCGGACCTGGGCGCGTTTTTCTTCGTTGTCCTCGCCCTTGGGCCCGAAGAGAGCAGCGCGGGTTGGAAGGGCCAACACCGTCACCGCGAGGGTGAGAAGGATGAGTTTAATTCCCGAGTTTGTCGGTCTTGAGTTCATGTGTTTGCTGGTTTGTGAATATGAGCTTCTTCCGGAGCAATGATGGTTTTCCGTCCCTTGGCCGCCCCGTGTCCAGTGACAGAGTAGTTTTGGTATTTTCATAGTTTGTTCGATTTGGTTTTTGTCCACGCTAAATTGTGTTTCGCGCGTCTGCGGACGGAACGCCTTGAATGGTCCTCTTCACGGCTTCGCGTCATTTCCAGTCACGGAATGCCTTGGTGAGCGGGGTCTGCCGGCTGGCTTCAAGCCGGCCAGCGAGAGGAATTGGCGTCGTGTGAATGTATTCTTCATGGTTGGGTGCTTCTCTCTGCGATTTTTCATAACTGGCTTTCGATAGGCAGCAGGGAAAGGAGCGCGACGAGGAGGCGCCTTCCGAAGCTTGCCGCTGGCTCACGGGTGTAACGCGCGGTTTGGCCGTTCTCTTCCGTCACCCAGTTGATCGAACCGCATTCCTTGCACGGACCGGGCCCCGGCACAAATTCCAGCCGATACGAACCCTGCCGCGCGTTTCGTTCGATGTCTTCCGCCGCGCTCGCGGCCAGCGCCGGTCCTTCGAACACCACACCGATCTCTGTGTTCAACGCCGTCGAACGAGGATCGAGATTCAGCGAGCCGACGAAGATCCGCCGCCGGTCGAATACGAACGTTTTCGCGTGCAGGCTCGCCTGCGAAGAACCGGAGCCCGAGCCGATCCCGGTCTTTTTGTCCGGGGAAGCTTTTTTGAGCGAGGCGGTCGCTTTGAACTCGTAAAGCTCGACGCCGGCGCGCAACAGCGCTTTGCGATAACGCCGATACCCGGCATGCACCGCAGTTACGTCCGTCGCTCCGAGCGAATTGGTAATAATCACCACGCGAACACCCCGCTTGCGCAGAGCCTGCAAGAATTTCAGCCCTTCGCCGCCCGGAATAAAGTAAGGCGAAACGATCAGCACCTCGCTCTCGGCGGCATCAGCCACCGGACGCAACTGCGGCGTGAGATGCGTGGCAGTGTCTTCCGGCGGCCTGGTCACTTTCTCCGGCAGATCATAGACCAGCCGCGCGTCGCCCCAGGAAAATCCCAATGAATGCTCCCGGAGTTGATTCATGAGGCCGCTGTCGCGCGCGGCCTGGAAATAGGCCGACTCCTCCAGCATGTCGCACTGCTTTTTCAGCGCCACGCGCTGTTGGGCGGTTTTTTCGGCGGAAATCTTTTTGCGGTTGAGCAGGGCGATCGGCACCGACGCCGGGCTGCGCCAGAACAGGTCGAACGCCGTCAGCGTGGCATTCACGACGGGCCCGATCGCGACCACGTCCAGGTCGGCGAATTCCACGCCCGTTCCCATGCCGAAATATTCGTCGCCGATATTGCGCCCGCCGATGATGGTCGCCTGGCCGTCGGCGGTGAAGGACTTGTTGTGCATGCGCCGGTTGACGCGGCCGAAGTCGAAAAGAATTGCCAGCCGACGAAGTGTTCGGTTGGCCACGGGGTTGAAGAGGCGCACTTCGACATTGGTGTGGCTGTCCAGCCCCAGCAGGGTCACGTCGGAAGGGTTTGATCCAATGTCATCGATTAGCAGCCGGACATGCACGCCGCGGTCCGCCGCCTTCAGCAATTCATTCGCCAGAAGTTTGCCCGAATCGTCGGCGTGCCAGATGTAATACTGAACATCCAGCGTGCGCTCGGCCGCGCGGGCCAGCGCCATCCGCGCCGTGAATGCATCCATGCCTTGCGCCAGCAGATAAACGCCCGACAGGCCGGGATGCCCGGCCTCGAGCGGCCTCGAAGCGCGCCCGAGCAGCGTCGCCTCGGTGTTGGGCGGCGTGGACGCCGGTTCGGGCGGGCGGGAGGGCAACGACGCGCAACCGGCGATCAAGACCGCCGCGGCGACCAACAGCAACGGCCATGCTGCATTGAGGTCGTGCCTGCCCATCTTGCGCACATCGTCGAGTTGATTACTGCGGTTTGAGGATAATTTCATACGTCTCTGACTTGCGCTTCATCCAGATTGCTGGTGGAAGAGGAGTTTGAACCTTTTCTCTCTTCAGTCGAAGCAGGCAGTAGCCACACCGAGCCAATGGCAAACGCAAAGGCCACCACGACGCCAAGCCATTCCCAGAAAGCGAGGCGCCAGAGCACCGTGTGCCGAAACGATTGTCGAAATTCTTCGGCCCACGTTTGACCTGCGTGTTGACCCAACAGCGTCAAGACGCCGATGCAGGCCAGGCAGCCGACGGGCAGCAGGGTGAGTGTTACCCAGGAAAACGTCAGGGCGGCAGGCAGCGACCTTCTTCCCCCGAAAGCGCGGAGCCAATCTTTGAGAGCGCAGATACAGCAGCAGACCATGCCACCGATGAAGAACCCCGCCGAGGTGTAGGCAAGATAGTTATGCAGCCGCCGCGGGCCAATAATGGGTTGCGCCAGTTGCACCACCACCGTCAATAGCGTCAAGCCGAGCCCAACCGCAAATCCCAGACCCGCCAATAGCGCCACTCGCTGCCCGACGCCGTGCAAGCGGCGCGCCACGTAGCCGGCAAAGGGCAGCGCGAGCAGAGTCGCCGCCATGATGCCCAAGGCCGGAAGCCAGTAGACCTGCGGATTGTCACGCGGTGAGGTGAGCTTCGAGATGACGCGCACACGCCAGTCGTAACCTGCGGGGTAGAAACAGGCGGCCACGACGAGTGTGCCGAAGGATGCCACGAAGCTGATCGGCAGCAGGCTGGTCAACAGCGCGGATTTCGAAACGTCCCCGAAGAAACTTTTTGGAAACGAGCGCGCCCGGCGGATCAAGTGACTCGACACAGACTCTGACGCTGCGCGAGCGTCATGCCCCACAAGGGAATGCTCGGTTTGCGGTTTGTGTTGCGACGGATGTAAAGACTCAACGTTCATTATCCTCACACTTGTTTGGGTGTGGCTCTGCGAACTGAGCGTACCGTTCCTCGGGCAGGCAGGTCCACCGATAGTTTCTTCACCTGGCCTTGGCCTTGGCTGATCGAAATCGGGATTTCACCCTCCCGGCTCGCGGCCTGCGGGATGGATTCCTCCGAAAGCCAGAGCAGCGCTTCTTCAAACTCATCGAAGGCCCGCACCTGCCAGCCCTTCAGCCGGCTGATGAACGCAAACATCCGGGCGCCGCCATGCGGGTCGCCGCGGTGCAGCACTGCCAGCCGATGGCGCCGGCCAAAACCCGCCTCCCGGAACGTGTCCACCAGCGCCGCCAATTCCGACGGGGTGAACAATGGCTTGGCCGGTATGGGCAGCGCTCTCAGGTCCAACAAGGCGCTGCGAAGCCCGCGCTTCAAGCACGCCCGCGCCAGCACCGCCAATGCTTCCTTGCTTGCCTCGAAGTCGAGTCGCTCACGGGCATTGAGACGAACGAACTCACTGGCACGGATGATTTGCAGTTCTAGTGGCATGTTTCACCTCCAGATCGTGATTATCCCGTCACAGATGCGGGGAGGGCGAGGCTCCTGACGAGTCCTGTTTGCCCATGATTTTTTGCCCCACCATGGCTCGCGAGGACGCTCGCCCTCCCCTGAGATGATTGGGGACGGTCGGCACAAACTAAGTGCCCACGCTCCCATGCCCACGGTGAACGACAGAATCAGGGGCCAACTCCAGTCGTGGCCTGCCCTCCCTTGTTTCTGTTTCGCTTTGTTTCGTTGTTTGATTTGAGGTGCCGCTTTGGTTAGACGGCTTTCGCCACCTATTTGTACTTGGCCAACTCCGCCGACACGCGATCGAGCTCCTTTTCCACGTCCGTGAGCGATTCCCGGACGTCCTCTCCATGCCAATTGGCTTGCCGGATCGTTCCCTTGGTAGAGGCCACACTTGTTTCGGTGAGTTCACTCTCCAGCAGCTTGTTGATGTCGTTCAGGTCCGACATAAACGGCACCAATTCCTCCCGGGCTTCCTCCATCGCAGAGAGGATCTTCTGGTAGGATTTCTTGCGCCGCTCGTAGCGTTTCTGCGCTTCCTGGCGGATTTCGGGATTGTTGATGGTTTGGACTTCCATTTCCCAGGCCTGGAAGGAGGCTGTTCCCTTTGACCTCATGGCTTGAGCACGCTCGCTTGCGACCTTGGCCTCGTCCTGCATCTTGCGCAGTTCGGCCTTGAACTTCTCGAACTGGGGCCGCAAATCCACGCCCTTCACATTGAGGCGGCTGAGCTCTTCCAGCGTGAGGGTGATCTGGTTGCGGGTTTTGGCTGATTCAGAGCGCAAAGCCTGAATCTTTTCCTTGGTGGCGGTGGCGCGTTCCGCAGACTCCGCAGCCGGAAGGCTATACGTCAGAGCCAGGGTGAAGCACGCCATTAGAGCCGGGCATTGTAGTGATCCTTTCATGCTTGTATCTATCCTTTCGCTTTTGTTTGTTCTGAACCGCTGTTGACCGATCGAGGCATCTTGTGCACGCCTCGCCTGATTTGTGATATGCCGAGACAAGCAGAACCCATTTTAAGTTGTCAACAACTTTAAGCACATGGGGGTTTCAGTGGGGTGTGATCAAAAGTGGGTGAGATAGCACCTCTGAAACTGGGGACAGGAAAGTCCCCCAACGTGCCGGCTGAAAGCCGGCGCTACGACGTAGCGCTGGCTTTCAGCCGGCACGTTGGGCGACTTTCTAGTCGCCCGTTCACCCACTTTTAATCACGCCCGTTTCCGTGTTAGTCAGACATTGTCTCCGGCAGGCACGCTGATGGAGCCAAGGACCCCTCAGTGCACTTCACGAAGGGCGATTTGCAGCCAAAGGTGCGTTGGTAGGGTTTTACCGTAGGTTGATGCCTGAGACTTTGCCGTAAGATATTCCCCATCTAGGCACCAGTTGGATTTTGGGCTATCAGAAATCGCGGCCTAGAAATCGCGGCTTAGAGATCGCTGTCAACATGCTCATGAACCTAAACGCTACGAGACGCCAAGGGAGGGATTGTGCCTGACAATGCCCTCATCTTGCTGGTGGAAGATCAGGAGGAAGATATTCTGCTGATTCGGCGCGCCTTTAAGAAGGCGAATTTCATCAACACACTCCAGGTGGTAAGAGATGGGGAAGAAGCTATCGCTTATCTCAATGGCTCGGGTAAGTACCGAAATCGCGACGAATACCCGCTGCCAGCCCTGGTGCTTCTGGATCTAAAATTACCGCGCCTCGATGGCTTGGAAGTCCTGAAGTGGATCCGCGGACAACCCGGCTTGTCCACCCTGCGTGTGGTGGTGCTGACAGCTTCTCAACGCATTCAAGACGTGAATGCCGCCTATCAAATGGGCGCGAACTCTTTCCTGGTCAAGCCCGTGGAATTCGACAATTTCGTCTCGGTCGTCAACGCCCTTCAAGGTTACTGGCTTTGGCTGGACAAAGCTCCGGAAATAAGCCGCCTGCATGGCGAACCCACATCCGGCAGTTGAACGGAGATGCCCGCTCACGTCGAGCACGCCGGTAGGGCGGCGCTGCTGCGCACTGGTGTCCAGCTATAACTCTCAGAACTGGAAGACCCTCTGGATAACAGTGCGATTGACGCAAGAAGAGTCGTCCTGAGCATTGGTGGTAAAGATCTCTG
>Ga0137432_1000189_pt1 | contig 43867 bp, 60 predicted proteins | sample EasRivERMZT820_2_FD_102337 | JGI IMG/M metagenome (GOLD analysis project Ga0137432, IMG submission 102337) | Soil microbial communities from meander-bound floodplain in the East River, Colorado, USA - East River MetaG ERMZT820_2 | ecosystem: Environmental > Terrestrial > Soil > Floodplain ... | reverse complement strand
TCAGAGACGACGGTTCACATACTGGACATGGTGAACACTGGCAAGCAGTCGCAGAGGGATGCCATACGGGAGGCGCTGAGGATCCCTACCTGCAAGGTGGTCGAGTTCTCGGTGAAGACCCACCACAGCGTGAGAGACGTCAGGCTAGTGCCGCGACTCGAAATCAGCGACACGTCGCACAACAGCGTGGTGCAGCCTGCCATGCTGGTGAATCGTCGTCCTGAGATGAACACACCGATGCTGTTCGGCGGAGTCGTGTACCCACACCCGAGGAACCAGCAGGCAGTGCTGGTAGTCAACGACGCAGAAGAGACGACGGACAGTCTCACCTCTTTCCACCCTGACGACGACCAGCTGGCGCAGCTCGAGGCGTTCAGGCCCGAAGAGTGGACGGCTGAGTCCATACAGTCGAGAGTCGACGACGTGTACGAGGACTTCGAGGCGAACGTTACGCGCATCTTCGGAAGGCGTGACCTTCACCTCGTCATTGATCTCGCGTTCCACTCTCCGCTAATGTTCAGGTTCGACGACAAGAGGGTCAACGGCTGGCTGAGCGCGCTGATAGTCGGTGACTCGTCGCAGGGAAAGTCTGAGACCAGCGTGCGACTGATGGAGCACTACGGGCTGGGAGAGCGAGTAGACTGCAAGAACGCCACCATAGCCGGCCTGCTGGGCGGTCTTCAGCAGATAGGTACGAGGTGGTTCGTGAGCTGGGGAATGTTTCCCATGCACGACAGGCGGATCCTGTTCCTTGAGGAACTCAAAGGGCTGCCCATCGAAGTCATCGCTAAGATGACAGACATGAGATCGTCTGGCATAGCAGAAATTCCCAAGATAGAGCGCAGGAGGACGCACGCTCGAACTCGAGGCGTCTACATCTCAAACGCTCGATCAAACCGCGCAATGAGGTCGTACTCGTTCGGAATAGAAGCCATCAGCGAGCTGATAGGCGGTCTCGAGGACGTAAGGCGATTTGACCTTGCGCTGCTAGTGAGCGCAGACGAGATCGATCCAGACACCGTCAACAGATACAGCTCGCAGCGTCCCATAGTGGACCATCGGTTCTCAGCGGACCTGTGCAAGCGACTTGTGCTGTGGGCGTGGACTCGAACCATCGACCAGGTGCAGTTCGAACCAGGGTCTCAGGAGGCGGTACTGGAGTGGGCGGGTAAGATGTGCTCTAGGTTCAGCGAGGCGATGCCGCTGGTAGACAGGGGTACGATGCGCCTCAAGCTCGCTCGACTAGCCGCCGCCATGGCAGCGAGGACGTTCTCCTCGTCTGACAGCATGTATGAGCTGGTAGTCAGGCGGTGTCATGTCGAGTTCGTGTCGCAGACGCTCGACAGGATCTACAGCAGCAAGACGTTCGGCTACTTGGACTTCTCGAAGGCGCAGCAACACGCGTCTACACTCGTCAACCCGCAGCAGGTACGCAAGTACCTAAGGGGACTTCGACACCCTTCGGACGTAGTGCAGGGGTTGCTATATAGAGACGAGATATCTCTTCAAGACATCATGGACTGGTGCCAGCTCGATCGCGATAACGCTCAGGGAGTGATGTCATTCCTAGTGCGCAAGCACGCTCTCACCAGGATATCAAGGTTCTCCTACGTCAAAACGGGCAAGTTCATCGAACTGCTCAAGAAGATGGAGGGAGAGGGCATGCCGAACCAAGCAGAGACTGAAGAAGGAGCGAAGTTCTGATGAGACAGCAAGACGACGTACGGGCGTTTCACGAGAAGTACGGGTTCAGCATCGGCGAAGAGTTGCTTCCTCGCAGCGCCACTCACCGAGACCAGATCATGCTGGGCGGCGTCACTCGCCGACTGCGTGAAGTGTCGCAAGACCTGATGTCGTGCGTTCGCAACGCAGTTGACGGAAAGGTCGACGCGCGCATCCAGCGAATGCAGCTGATGTCAGAGGAGCTGTCGGAGATGTGCGAAGCGATGCGAGATGGAGACTACGAGAAACTCGCTGACGCACTGGGAGACTTACAGTACGTAGTGCTAGGTACTGCCGTAACTTTCGGCATGCCGATGGACGAGATCCACGACGAGGTGCACGAGTCAAACATGAGCAAGGACGTGGACGGTCAACACAAGCCCAAGAAGGGTGCGGCGTTCACTCCTCCTAACTTCAAGGAGATCGTAGCAAGATGCAACCCGAGAACCTGATTCCCCGCGGCCCGTGGCTCGTCATCAAGAGAGTCGACGAGACTCCCACCGCTCTCGCGCTGCCAGAAGGCGTGAGAGAGCGCATGCAGTCAAAGACGATGTGCCAAGTCAAGGCCAAGGGACCGAAGTGCAGCGAAGACTACGAGATCGGAGCAATCGTCATTGTCAACCCGACTGGCGTCATCGGCATCGATGCCAAGAACGGCTGGCTGCTGGCTCATGACGAGGCAGTACTTGCCGTCGTCAAGAAGGACTGACGTGGGGTTCAAGAACTTTGACACAGTGTGGGAGGACGCTGCCACTCGGGTGATGAGTCACGGTGAGAGCGTCGAGTCTCGCGTCGGTCTGACCAGGGAAGTACTGGGCCTGAGATCACGACTCGACGACGTGAGTCACAACTGGCTTCACAACCCAGGTCGCGCGCTGTCGGCACAGTACGCTGCTGGAGAGCTAGTGTGGTACCTCTCGGGCAGAGGAAGCGGCGAACAGATCTGCGCCTACGCGCCGTCGTACAAGAAGTACCTGGTCGATGGTGTCGCCCCTGGCGCCTACGGTCCGCGAATTCAAGACGCCCTAGGTTCCGTACTGTTCATGCTGTCGCGTGACGGCTCTCGACAGGCGGTAGTTCCGATAATCATAGCACATGACATCGTACATGCCGCTAAAGGAGTCACACCAGACGTCCCTTGCACGCTGTCACTGCAGTTCATACGTCGCGAGGGCAAACTGCACCTCATCACTACCATGCGATCCAACGACCTGTGGCTGGGAATGCCGTATGATGTGTGGTGCTTCACGACGATGCAGCGCATGATCGCGGGTGCGCTTCACCTCGAGTGCGGGTTCTATCAGCACCAAGTAGGATCAATGCATGCCTACGAGAAAGACTACGCGAAGGTGACGACTGCGCTTGAGTTCAGAACTCATGCCGACGCTCTCGACATCGACTTCTCGTTCCAGAACGTCGATGACATGTGGGACGCCGTCCAGCGTCTCGTCATCAACGAGGTCAACGTTAGACGCGGCAAGTCTGAGCCCCTATATTACGGCAATCGTCACATCATTACGACTCTCTCGCACCTGTGCGCGGTGCAGCACGGTTACGACGACGTCGTAAACCTGTGCGAGACTGTAGATCCTGTCCTCATCATGAACCACTGTCCCAAGCTCCGGAGTAAGCTCACTTGATCATCATCGAAGGTTCAGACCAGGTAGGCAAGACGACGCTCGCGCACAAGCTATCGAGGAGGCTGGCAACCGAGCTGTACGCGAACGATGGCATGTACGACAGGGTGTATCGACACCTCAGCAGGCCGCCGAAGGAGTTCGACCACTTCAACGGCTACGTCGAGCGAGTTGGTCCGCATGTGTGGGACCGCTTCCACCTCGGCGCCATCTCGTATGGTCGAATGCTTGGTAATGGCGGCTGCCCTACTCCGAAGCAGATGCTGTGGGTGCAGCGATACCTTCGGTGGCAGGGTGCCATCGTACTGATCATGCACGCCGACCGGTGGTGGCTGAAAGAGCACCTGAATAAGACGCGCGAAGAGATGTACTCGCACGACATCATCCTCGACGCCAATGACATCTTCCGCATGCTGTCGAAGTCAGCGAACCACGGCGAGAAGTACTGCGACTTCGAGCACGACGTTACTGACGGGAAGTTCCCTGACGACGCGATGGTCGACCAGCTGGTGTCGACGTGGAGGGACCGATGGATGTTCTGAGTCAACTCATCAGCGACGCCGGTATCGCTGAGTCTATGACTGAGTGTCACCGACGTGGAACTGCTGCGAGAGTCTCGCATGGCAATGAGATGCGCGCTGCCAGCATCAACGGCAGCGCGTGGTGCAACGGAATAAAAGGCAACTGCGGATGCCTTCACGCCGAGGTTCGTGCCGTTCTGTCTGCGCTTCGTGATGGGGCGCCTCAAGGCCAGTGTGAACTGTGGGTCACCCTGTCACCCTGTACTGCATGCGCCAACCTGTGCGTGAGTAGCAAGTTGTTCAAGCGCGTAGTGTATCTCAGGCCTCTCGAGCATGACCTCAGGGGCATAGACATCCTGAGGTTAGCTGGCATCGAGGTCGTGAAGGGAGACGAGGCATGAGCTATCGAGTCGACATCGACGGACTTACTCCTCCGCCTGAAACGGTGCGATTCAAGGTGTCAGTCCTCATCGTAACGACCGACCCCATAAAGGCCGCAGTGATAGCTGGCGCGATCCTTCACAAGAAGATCGGCCACTACATGGTGCGCACCATAAACATGGAGCGTGTCGAGGATCTCAGGTCTGTACAAGTAGAAGAACCTGTCGATGATCCGCCTAGGACCTAACAAGTTCCTGGTGCAGAGCGAGTCAGAGCTACCTAATCTAGACTCATGCATTGAGCTGTTCGCGGACTTCGAGACGACGTCATTCGACCCGAAGCAGGAGGCGTTCTACGCGTACCGCGGTCACCGCATAGCGGGCATCGCAGTCACGTGGGACGACCATTCGAGCGCGTACTACGTGCCGATTCGGCACAGAGGGTCGATCAGCAACGTTCCACTGGAGCCAGTGATCAAGTGGCTCAGAGCTGCAGTCTCTCCTACGCGCAGGAAGTGGATCAACCATAACGTCAAGTTCGATGCCCACTTCGCGAAGGCAGACGGCGTAGACTTCCTGTGCGAACTGGTAGACACCCTTACGCTCTGCAAGACGCTCGACACGGACCGCTTCACGCACGAGCTGAAGCCTCTGTGCCGAGAGTGGTGCGACATGCCAATGGAGGGCCAGCACAAGCTAGATGCGTGGCTGAGAGGAGCGAAGACTAAAGACTTCGGCGACGTTCCTGCTGACATATGCGGCGAGTACGCGTGCGAAGACGTACTTGGAAATAGGGAGCTGTGGCGATACCTAGTGCGCAACAAGCCTGCGCAGCTTGACAGGGTGTGGAGCATGGAAACGCGTCTCACTCCAGTGTTCTACGACATGGAGCAGAGAGGAATGCAGGTGAACACCACTGCCCTCAAGCTCGAGACGTGGACCAGCGCGGTCTCAATGCTGCAGATACAGGATCGAATGAGGGAGATCACCGGACAGGAGTACGTCAACTCTCCTGCTGGTAAGTTCGAGCTGCTCGTGACTCAGTACGGACTGCCTATCGTCGCTCGCACGGAGGCCGGCAACGCCAGCTTCGACAAGGACGCGCTGAAGGTGTACCGCGGCCTACCCGAAGTAGTCACCAGCTACGAGCTGTCTGAGCTCGTGTCTCTCATGCTCGAGTACTCCAAGCAGGCGACATTCAAATCGCTGTTCTGCGACTCGTGGCCTGACAAGATGACTGATGGAGGGGTGCTACACCCGAGATACAACCAGCTCATACGTACGTCGCGCACCTCGTGTTCTGATCCCAACAGCCAACAGTTCAATGATCGCGCGAAGAAGATGATACAGCCCAGGGACGGGTACGCCCTCCTGGTAGGCGACGCGGCTCAGATCGAGTTCAGGGGAATCGTTCACTACATAGAGGACGAAGACGCCATCGCCGCCTACGAGCGCGATCCCGACATGGACTTCCACCTGTGGGTGTCAGAGCTGTGTCACATGGAGAGGGACCCCGCCAAGACGGTCAACTTCTCCATCGGCTACGGAGCTGGAAGAAGGAACGTGACGGGCCAGCTGATGAGCGATCCTTCTGTCATGAAGGAGGTGCAGGCCCAGGTGCAGGACGAGATCGAGAGGGGGATGACTGCTCACGCGGATAGGGCGAACAGGTACCACGAGCTGTGTGCCCGTCGCGCCAACGAGATCTATGACACGTACCATGACACCTTCCCTGGAATCAGGAAGTACTCTCGGCTGGCCGCCAAGACAGCCGAGACCAGAGGCTACGTCTACAACGAGTTCGGCAGGAGGCGGCATGTTCCAGCCAACCGCTCTCAGATCGCGTTCAACTCCGTCATACAGTCGTGGGCTGGAGATGTGATCAAGGAGAGGATGCTCGCGCTGAGTCCTCGCTACTGCCAGTGGCTGAGAGACAACGATACTCACCTCATCCTGAACGTTCACGACGAGCTAGGATGGGAGGGACCCAGGGAGTTCATCATGGATCCTGCTATACAAGCGCGCTTCCGCGAGGTGCTGTGCGAGACGGAGCTGAAGTTCCGCGTCCCCATCCGCTGGTCAGTAGGCGTCAGCAGCGTCTCCTGGAGTGAGGCGAAGGAGGCGGACAAGAAGAAGGTGAAAGCGAGCGCCAGCAAGTAGCGAACTTTTCCAACTTTTTAGTGTACAACGGGCGGTCTCGTTATATACTAGTAATGAGCGCGACGGCTGGTACGCTGGGTACGCCTCACCGCGTCATCACGTCATCAGGGTACGCGGTGAGGCGTCCTGCCGTCGCGCTCCTACTGAAAGGAATAGCAGTGACCAGAGTAAGCATCAAGTCCGTCGCGCTCTCGGCTCTCAGGGAGAAGCCGATGAGCATCAAGGGCGTCCAGAAGCGCCTGAAGCGGGGTCGCAGGCAGCCCGCGTATTCCACCGTCGATCGAGCAGTGAAGGCTCTCGTTGGCGAGGGTCTAGTCAAGGTTCACAGCGAACCAGGCGGCCCGAAGCCTACGCTGTATCTCGCGTCTCGGCACTTGAAGGGATTCGATAGCGTTGAGCCTCCGCGCCACTTCAACTCACGCTCGACGATGGTCGCCGTCATGCGCGACGACGAGGCGCCTGACGAGATTGAGCAGATGTTCAGGGACCTAGTGGCGCTGTCCACTAAGAAGGCACTACTGCGTATCATCAAGAAGATGGAGCAGGAGCCCTAAGCTGTGGTCGCCGCCACCCTCAAGAAGCTGGTAGTAAGGTGCTCGTCGTGCCGACGTAAGGCTGGCCAGACAGACTTCTTCGCAGCTGACCAGTGGTCTAAGGTCGCTGAGGCGGCGATGGTCATGGTCGCGAAGGCGTGCCGATACTGCGGATGTACAGACTTCGAGGCGTCGTGGGAAGGCGACCTACACTGACATCACGATGGTGAACCTAGTTGAGGTCTCAGTGGGAGCAGCAGTGAGCCTAGTCGTAGGAGCGGTGGGCGCTGCTGCGGCTTGGCTAGTCCTTCGAAGGTTGCAGCCAGCGCGAAGTGCCCCAGTCGTCGTCACTCTAGAAGACCATGAGCGAGGAGTGCCGAGCGAGGACGACGGCAGGTGGTGCATCGTCGACAAGGAGGACGCGCTAGACGGCGATACGGACTACTGGCAGCTCGCTGTAACTATGTGCCGCCACCACTTCGAGACGGACGTCAGAGCGGAATTTGCCGCTGACCCAGAAGGCGAGATCGTCGACTCATGTATCAGAACATTCTGGACGTCTGGTAGGGCGTTCATGGTCAGCGTCGACAGGGCGTTGAGCGGTGAGGTCAATCCGCAGTGGAAGACTGCGACAGTATGGATCCATCCTAGCGCGAGGAAGAACGCGTGAGAGCTCGATCGACGTTCAGGAAGGACGACTTCTACACCATCCCATATCTGGATGACTCGAAGGTATTCGTAGATAAGGTGATCGAGGGACAGATCACCGAGCGATACGACTGCCGAATGCTGAAGCTGGAGCGTATCAAGCCAGTAGCCTACTGCATCTGCGAGTACTCAGCTGGCGCTGGTGTCACCGCCTTCGCCGTGAGCTACCAGGGCATGGAGGTGGCGAGGGCGAGGAGCTCAAGCAGGTCGTTCATCGTAAAGGACTTGGACAGGGAGGTCAGGCGGGCGGGGTACGAGCCGCTGTGGCCGTTCATCGGAGAGGACGTCAAGGGAGTGTGGGTACCATGATGATGGACGGAGAGAAGCTCATGTACCTTCGAATGCTCGCGAACCCGACGGCATGGAACTCGAGGCTGCGACGCTATGAGAAGCGCTCGCTGTCGTGGCTCATGGAGAGGAACTTCATCAAGATGGTTCCACTCCCTGAGGGCCAGAGGGGCGATGGCGCCTTTGGTCGCATGGTGCCGACGAGGAAGGGTCGCGTCGCTCTGAGGCGGGCGGGCTACCGCCTCGAGGCCAAGAGAGCAGTGATGCTGTCGTGACCGCCACGGAGCACAAGATAGAGGTCGTGTCCGACGCTACTGGCGCGTTCTCGGAGCTCGCCGATAAGGGACTCTGGGACACCAAGACCATGAGACTCGTAGCGCTTCCATCGACGCCCGACCGGCCGTATGCCACAGCTGGAGTCTTGTGCGTTCTGCCCAGGAACCAGGCAGTGTACGTCGAGTCTAGGCTCGATATGCTGTACAGGGCTGTAAGAGACCTCTACCTCTACTACTCAGTCAAAGATGGCCTGCGTCAGTACATCGTGACCTTCGACGTGATACACGTCCACGGAGAGATCACAGTCACCGGCGGCGTGCGTCTCGACGTAGAAGCCACGAGCGCGCAGAACGCGGTGTCTGTCGCCACTACGATACTCAGGACTTTCTTCTTGGGTCACGTCGTAAACGTCGAGGCCGCAGTGCGGCCAAGAAAGGGATAGCATGTCACAGTCAGCTACTAAGTCAGCTACGAAGTCAGCTACGAAGTCAGCGCCCAAGTCGTTCGAGCTCTCGGGCGACAAGTGGCGCGTCTACTACGGCCAGGTCATTCGTGCCGCCAAGAGGGACGGCATGTCGTACTCCGAGATCGCCGACAAGGCAGGCATCTGTTGGCAGACGGTGCAGCACCACGCACTCGTCTACACGAGGGATCCGCGCATGCGCACTGTGATCGCCATCCTCGGCGTCTGCGGCTACGACGTGAGGGCGTCGTCAAGATGAAGAGTGCGTGCGATTGCAGGTACACGTGCTCCAGGCAGGAGGGCGAGTCCTGCGGCCTGGAGGTGGAGGCATGTATGCTACTACACTACTCGCGCTGCAGGACCCACGTGCTGGCTAGCAGGTTCGACGCGAGGAAGCCCAATATCAGCGCACCCGGCGCGAGGACACGCAAGCCCATCGGCCCAAAGCGCCGCAGGCGGAGGTTCGAGCTGTGAGTTTCATCGTCAAGCGGCAGAAGCCTAACTTCGACCATGGAGTACTCGATGTTGACCACTGGCACAACTGGCATCGCCGCGTCGTGATCATCTGGGAGGAGGACGATGCTACTCGCGGTCAGGACTATGAGCGCGACGGTCACGAGAAGGCGGTACACGCGTTCAAGCGCATCTTCCGCCTCGATCTCACGCACGCCGATGTCATCGATAGGCACGACGATGGAGAGTGGCAAGCGACCCTTCATAGCAACGGTCGTGTCACCGGCTCTACGTGCGAAGGCGGGTTCGTCGGCGTCGTCGCCGAGAGCGGTATCAAGGTAAGCAGGGGAGGCGGCGTGATCTCCGGCACGCTCCCCTGCGGTCACGACTCGAGACACCTCGACGTAGCGACTAAGCCACTTCCCAGGCAGCCGTACTGTGCGGCTTGCTGGAACGAGTAGCATTAGGAGATCACAATGCCTCAAGATCGAACGTCCTTCCTGTCGCGCATCACGCCGGAGATTCTGCGACGCATGTCACCACGCGCTCGAAAGGTGTGGCTCGCGCTGCTCGCCCTCGGCGGAGCTGGCGGCGGTGTCATCGTCGTCACGAGGCCCGACCGCCCGCCGTACGTGCGGCCCGACGAGCCGACCAGGCCGCCGCCGGTGAGGCCGCCTCCCGTCGACCCTGGTACTCGCCCGCCGCCCGTGGACCCGAGTGGAGTGCTTGCTCGCGTCCGCGTCTCGCCTCCCGACTCTGGCCAACTCGTCATACGGGTCAACGTCCCAGTGGCACAGTTGGGGCCGATGCACCTCGTCGACCGCGACGGTCGAGCACTCGCGACGCAGGCCACTGTCGTCACTCGCGGACCACAAGACGAGGCGCGCATGGTCGAGATCATGGCGCTCGCCCAGACCAATGCAGGCACGCAGGAGTTCGGCCTCGTCGCAGGTGCGTCCATCCCAGGGCCAGCTGTTTCCACCGACGTGGACTTGAAGCTGCGTGCCGTCGACCACGCTGGAACTACGTACGTCTCGACTGACGCGACTTCGGTCATGACGCGCTCTGGCCCAGTCGCCATGACGGAGGAGCGGCGCGGCTACCTGCGCTCACAGGCAGGCGACGCGTTGCTCGGGTTCATCATCGCTGAGACCCAAATCGCAGGTGAGGACTTCACTCTTTGCGAACTGGTAGTGCACAACGGACCAGTGCCCGTCCAGGGCGACTCCTACTTCACTGATCTGCGCTTGATCGACATACCGGCAGGCCAGGTCGTCGCGCACCTGCTGCCTCATCCGTGGGCAGATCCCAATGGCGCGCTGATCAAAGCGAACGTCGACGGCACCATGCATGTGATGCTGCAGAAGCAGTGCACGGAGTTCCGCTTTGTCGTGTACGAACCGCAGGACTCAGCACGCGCGCTGTCTGCGCTGCGCATGGACGGCTTTGGGGTCTGTGTTCCCGGCAAGGGGCTGTGGTCGCCGCAGAACCCCAACACGCCGTGGTACTTCCCGCAGGCGATGCCCATGCCGACGTACGTCGCTGGGATGAACCTAGACGCCTATCCCTACGAGATGACTGTGGTCGGTATGCGCAACGCGCTGGCCAACGGCACGTCGCTACCCGCAGGAGGCGGCGGCAACAGCGGCGCCGCGGGTCCATACCACCCGTGGGGCAGCTCCTACGGCGGCGTGACAGGCGGCATTGGCATCTGGCAGTACGACGGGCTGGGAGTTCTTCTCACTGGCCGCGCGGACAAGCTGCACGAAGTGATGGCGTACCACCGCACTATCACAGACCGACACCGCACTGGCATTTTCGACATGCAGGGCGGCGTTCAGCGAGCGGAGCAGCTCGCACCTGGCTGGAAACTATCGGCCTATCCAGGCGTCATGTGGAACGGCAAGGAGGGCCAGCTGAACTGGAAGGCTGCGAGCCAGTGGCGCCGCGACCAGGTCGAAGCCTTAGGACTTCGACCCTCCTACGAGAGCTACCTCGCGTCGTATGAGCCGCTGGACTTTCAACACCACGGTCGCAAGACCGCAGCATCGTGCTCGCTGGTGTGGCTCTGTAACGACTCTATCGGCCGCTGGTCGCTGGAGGTCGAGGCAGAACAGGCTCGCATGTACTCATACGAGACTGGCGAGGGCGAGCTAGCCGCGGCGCTGGCGAAGTCCGCACAGTTCCCAGGCAAGGGAGCCTTCGGCGGGCGCGACGCGGGCTGGGTCCGCTTCGCCGTAGCGGCGTGGTACCAGGTGACGCCGAACCGCGACAGGCTGAAGCCGTGGATGGAGGCGAACATCACCGTGCTAGAGCGCTCGCAGCTCCCATCCGGGTGCTGGTTGGCGCACGAGTCGGGCAAGCCTACAGACGGATTCGGAGACGACGCCGCTACGCAGGCCATCGAGGACGGGATCAACGTGGGCGCCGGCGTAGCTGCGTGCTACGCTGCGACTGGAGATCCTCGGTACGCGGTGCTGCTGCGCAACGTCGGCGATAGGTACGCGTTCCACTGGGCTATGGGCAAGGGCTCGCCGTATACGCGCTCGACGCCGCGGCCCAAGAATCCTGCGCTGCCTGCCTACACGCTTACCAACAAGCCGCAACCAGTCGTGCTCGATCTCGACAACTGGCAGACGTGGTCGCTGCTCGCGTCTGCGAAGAGGGCAGGGTCTACAGGCGTGGATGCCCTCATCATGGACGCGTTCGGCGGGAATCCGCTAGCCAAGATGCTCGAGAAACCGACGTTCCAGCTCGACAACAAGGCGGGCCTTATCGCGCTGTACCAGATCATGGTAGGTCAGTAGGCCGATACAGAGCCTGAGAACTGCAGGGGCCTCCCAGTCACACCCAGGAACACCAGGGCGGACTGGGAGGTCTACTATACACCCAACTAGGACTAGCATCATGGAGCATCAGGACACACCCAAGGCCATCGTGAACGACGAGTATCTCGGGGACGGCGTGTATGCCAGCTTCGATGGATACCACATCACGCTCGACTTGCGCGGGCAAGATCGCACTACGCGTATCGCGTTAGAAGGACCTGTGCTCGACGCCCTCTTCGCGTACAGGAAGCGGTGTGACGGTGCGATGACGAAGGCGCGCGCCGACAGGAAAAAGTCATGACTGGTCCCTTCCCCGACTGCCAAGACATGTCATACGGCGAGGATGACAGCGTGAGGTCCAAGTCAGGTGGGCCGGCCGTGTGCCCCTCCTGCGGCCTCAAGCTGGTAGCAGTCTCAGGCGGCGGGTCGACGTGCGCGTACTGCGAGCCACCTGAGAAACAGAGTGACTCGAGTACTGGCGAGTGCCGCTGCGCATGCGGCTACACGTGCGATCGCCGCTGTGGGCTGCCCATCCTCGAGTGCCTGAAGCTGCACTACGTCAAGGACTGCGATCACAAGTGGGATGGTCCTGACTTCGAGTCGGAGAACATGTCGTCTGCCACGTGCTCCGTCTGCGGAATGGTGGCCATCTACCACGACATGAGGTACGGAGCATGAGCGACTACGAAGATGACATGCTAGACGACGTAGACCGTCAGAAGGTGCTTCGAGTCAGAGACGAGCTGGTAGCGTCGATGGACAGCCAGCCTGAGCTGTCCAACAGCGACATCAGGAGGCTCGACCAAGTGGGCGTGCTGCTCGCAGTGGAGCACCCAGCCGTAGGCGCCTACCTCGAGTTCTTGAAGGCTAAGGAGTTCTGCCAAGTCCACCACTGCTCGATACATGACGACGAGAGTGAGGAGGCGCTTCTGCTCGCGGTGAAGTTGGCCCACCGCTCTACAGAGATCGTCATCGAGGCTATGAGGGCCGAAACAATGAAGGGCGAATCGTGAGCGGAGACCAGCGAGGTCATACAGTCTCGTGTCACCGCTGCCAGAAGAGGCTGCCGCTGAGGCTGACGGTACGTGCACTCGACGCCGACTGGTGCCACGACTGCTGCGCGATGAAGATCTCGGAAGTCGAGTCGCTCAAGAAGGACCTGCAGTTCGCTCGCGAGCGAATAGAGGTCCAACTCGCTAGGGAGAGGAAGAGGACAGGAAGCAAAAAGGACTAGCATGACGAAGGCTACTACGAAGGGCGCGTACAACAGGAGGCGGCTCAAGTGCCGCATCTGTACCAGCAGGCTTGAGCCGAAGGGCGACATGAGACCGTGCAGGACCTGCGGCGCACTGGCATGCGACGATCACCGCCTTCTTGGCCAGTGCCACCGCTGCGCAGGCATCGAGCTCCCCGACGAGTGCAGGTCGGGAAGGGTGGCGCTGAGGAAGGGGCGAGGAGGCGGCTGGATCATCGTCGATCCTCAGAAGATGGACGACGGCCGCACCGTGAAGGCGCAGCCGTGGGAAGTGTGGGTCGCCCTCGCGCGCAGGATCCTGGAGAGGAACGAGGAGACGGAATGGAACACCTGATGCTCAACGACTCTGTGTACCTGATTCACGACAGCGCGGTCATAGAGGCCAAGATTACTACTATCACGCTGAAGAGACATCACGGCTCGCTCATCAGCGACTCATGCGTTCAGTACATCGCCTCGTGGGCCGCAGGAATAATAAATCGCTGCTTGGAATACGCAGACAAGGACAAGACGTGGTGGACCGACAAAGTCACGATGTTGACTACGCTCTTCCCGCCAGAGGCGACTTCACAGACGTTCGAGGAGACGCCGCGTGTGTAGGCACGGGCTGGATGAGCTAGAGGTTCTCAGAGCCGCGTCGAGTGCCGACGAGGACCGAAACAGCAGGGAGTGGACGCGCGCAGTCGTGCTGATCGCGTTCATGGTGCTGATGTTCACGCTGGACCTGATACTATGAGCCAGCGAGAGGCCCAAGCAATCATCGAGGCATGCAAGGAGCTAATCGACCGCGGCTGCGAGTACTTCAACGATCAGCCTGGTGACGAATGCGCGAAGGTCTCGCTAGTACTCGACAGAGACGAATGGTGCCTTCCGTGCCGAATGAAAAGCGCGCTACGCGAGTTCGAACTAGATACGCTCCGGGACCTGTACCCTGAACCCGATCATCGGCGCCTGCGGCCCCTGGAACCTGTGGACTGGTGACATGCCCCAACTCGACGATCCTACTGTGACCGCTACCGCAGCACTACAGGCTCGACTCGACGCCCTTGAGAGGGCGTCGAGGGACACCGACACGCGCGTCTCGCTCAGAGACTACATGGAAGCGCTGATACGCGAACTGGAGTCCAAGACTCAGGTTCGCTACGTGGAGGTCGAGAAGGCCGTCAAGATCGCGGAAACTAGTACGGCTGAGCGACTCAAGCATCACAACGGAATCCTGGATATGATGCGCGAACAGTCCACTGACTTCCCTCGCAAGGTGGAACTCAACTCCATCAACAAGCGTCTAGACGATGTGAGCTCGCGCGTCTACTGGCTGATGGGCGTCTCCGCAGCGGCAGGAACGGCAGCCGGCGTCGCCGCTGCTCAGGTATTCTCGTAACTAGACGAGTAAAGGCTAACATGCGAACCAAGTGGACCCACTTCCCGCACTTCGACGATGCGCGATACATCTTCGTGTCGTCGTCGATGGGCTCTGACGGCAATGACGGCCTCAGGTATCAGACTCCAGTGAAAACTCTGGAGAGGGCCAAGTCTCTGATGAGGAATCGCTTCCCCGATGCCATGTTCCTCCGAAAGGGCGACACGTGGACAGAGAGCCTCGGCCACTGGAAGATGTCCGGTCGCTCAGTGCTGGAGCCCATGATCATCGGCTCCTACGGCACGCAGCCCGACAGGCCGAAGCTCATGACTGGCGACCGGGTGGCGTCTTAACGCAGGGAGGTGGAGACGCGCCCGACAGCGTGGACCACCTCGCCGTCATCGGCCTGCACTTCAACGGTCACGCTGAAACCGGCATGAGCTTCCTGAGAAAGGGTGCGGGTTTGCTCATCGAGGACTGCCTCGTCGAGGGCTACGGAATCAACGTCGCCCTCCTAGGAGTGGAGGGCCGGATTAGCGACGTGATACTGAGACGCTGCGTGATCGTCGACGCCACCTCACCCATCGTCGGCGGGCGCAGCCAGGGCATCTATGCCTACGGCGTCGACGACCTGCTGGTCGAACAGTGCGTGCTGGACAATAACGGCGACGCCAACATCTACAGCCACGATGTCTACTTCGACAATGGCAATACGGGCTGCGTGCTGCGAGGCAATATCATCTCTCGACCAGGCTCGCACGGGGCTCAGATGCGGTCGGGCGGCGTCGCCTATAACAACCTCTTCGTGCGCTGTCCGATTGGCCTGCAACTGGGAGGTGGTAACACGCCTGAGCCGGGAGGCGTGAAGTTCAAGGCCATCGGCAACGTAGTTGTTGAGGGCGCAGACATCAATGACGCGGATCCTCGCGGATGGGGGGATCTGCTGCGCAACATCAAGAGTGGCCAGATGATCCGCAACCTCATCGCCCACTCCGCCAAGGGCACTCAGCTTGTCGCGCTGAACATCAACGGCGATCACAAGGGCGACGACGGAGTGCTTGACCACGGCGTGCATGCCGTCTACTCGGAGGGCAACGTGATCTTCGACTGGCCCGGTGTCGAGGTCTTCGGCAATACGTCGGACCTCGTCCAGCAGTTCGATAACTACGATCTCGAGGATGCGGATTACGTGTCTACTAAGAAGTATCCCATGCCCCGCCGCAGCGTCGGCGGCTTCGACGAGTTCATGCTCGAAGCTCGCCAACAGTCCCGCGCCAGGTGGCGCCCCGAGTTCACGGCGCAGGCAGTCAATCGCTACCTGCGCGACGGCTTCCAGATGACCGGTCCCAAGGAGGGTAACACATGAGCGCTTCACTTCTGTTCTGGATTCTGATGATCCTTTGGTTCGTCCTAGGTGCGGTGCCCTACGCCCGCGGCGGCGATCGCAACTGGTCGGGCTTGGGGTCAGCACTCCTCGTCTGGGCGTGCGTTGCCCTTCTCGGCTGGAAGGTGTTCGGCTCGATCATCCAAGGCTAGAGCGCTAACTAACCAGCTATCTAGCTAGCCGTGGGTCGCAGTCCTCACGATAACGGCAGCAGCGACGACCAGCTCTTACTGATCGTCGTCGCTATCCTCGCGTTCGCGATCATCGTCCACGCACTGAGAGTCTTCTAACATGTCCACCGACCGTAGCACGCAGTTCTATTGGTTCGTCGAGCTGCTAGTTCAGCCCCCGAAATACCTTCGCGGGCATCATCGATTGTGCGGCGACAATCCAGCATTTCAGTTCACTGAAGATCCGTTCCTTGCGGATCAGTACAGTAAGGATCAGTCTGAGGTCATCGCAAAGAAATATCGTGAGGCGGGCCTCTCAGTTGAGGCTCGCGAGCACGGATTCATATTCGTCTCTGACCCGCCTCCCGCGGTGCAGCCCGCAGCGCCGATGTCAATGGAGACGTGGTGATGCCTACAGCTAGCGACGAACTCAGAGCAGAATGGCCGGGCTGGGATTCCGAGGCTATCGCCTATCTCGAGTCCAAAGGCTACACGTACTCGCGCGACGGAAGCTGGTCGTGGACCAAGCCGACGCCGAACCACAGGCCGACGAAGCGTGAGGTCTCTGCCATGCAGTACCTTATCGACGAGTGGGATTGGGTGGCCTCGACGATGACGATCAGGACTATGAGGACGACCTCACTGAGGGCGGGCTGGAGAGCGACGGCGAAGACAGCTGGCGCGTCATGCAGTGGTTAGCGCTGATCGCGGGCGGCGCGGCGGTGATAGGGTACTTCATCAAGGAGATGGTGACGTGAACCTCGATCCCAGCAAGTGGTACGCTGCTAGACTCGTTGACGCTGAAGGTCGCCCATATCAGTCCATAGAGGCGCTAGTCGCTTACGTGGAAGGCGTCATCAGGCGCAGCTACGGAGAAACTGGATCACTGGACTTCTATGCCGTTCTTTGCGAGAAGGACGACGGTACAGCCGACGTGTGCCATACTGGTAATGGACCTACGTCAGCTGCCAACGCCGAGTTCATCGCGAACGCTCCTGCACAGATCACCAATCTCAGCGCCGAGATCGCCATCCTTCACGCGCAAGTAGTGGAGACGACAGAGAACAACCGCAGCCTTCGCTTCGCGCTGGAGCAGGAACGAGCGCAAGTCGACAGGCTGCAGAGGCAGGTGAAGGCGTGACGTTCTACCTCATGCTCGTAGCGTACCCACTTTTCATGCTAGTGGGAACTCACCAAATCGAGCCGTGTCCAGCGTGCTGGCTGCAGAAGAAGCTCAAGGGCCTGCTATGAGACTGAGAGTGGTGCTCAGTGGTTGGTAGGCGGTCGGGGCCTAGGGCGGGGAGGCTGCTGGAGGCGGACCTCGAGCGCGAGTTCGCGCAGAGAATGGCGTCTATAGGCGCCTTCTACAAGAAGCTGCACGGGTCGCTCTACCAGCGATACCTGCCGGACAGGTACGTGGCGCACAGGAGGTGGGCCGGGTGGTTGGAACTGAAGGCTGGGGACAACGACCTAAGCGACAAGCAGCGAGATACCGCCAGAAAGCTGGTAGAGGCGAGGGTGCCGTTCTTCGTCGTGGCGCAGAGGACTCAGTCAGCGGTGCTGGTCGAGGATGTCGACCAGGGGGTGCTGATGTCGTGGCCCGGCGGGCTTCCTCACGGCATCACGATACTTGATCACCTCGCGTCGCTGTCGAGTGAGTGCTACCCGTTCAGTCAGTACTGCGGATTCTGAGCGGATACGTCAGTGGCTATCGGATTGGGCGCCCGCTATAGACCAATTCCTCGGGTGAACTAAGTGGTTAACACTACAACGTGCAATCAGTTGTGAGTTTCACCGAGCATCGTAGCCCTAAGTGCTTCATCTAGCTATACTTATATACTACCTTTACATAAAGTCCAGCATACTACTACTACTTATACGCATTGACGGTACCTGGTCCGATCCGGGTGGTACTATTGCACGGTGTGATGTTAACCAACTAGGAAACAGTGGAGAAGTCGATTGGAATCCAGAGACTCAAAGAAGTCGGACCAGCAGTTCGAGCGCGCCTTCTGGTCGATAGAAGGTCGGCGGCAGGCAGAGGCGTGGTTCCAGCGGAAGCTGCAACGCAAGTGCGACTGGTCGGATCCTCGCGACGTGAGTGAGTGGCGAGCAGAGGTGAGAAGGCGGAGGCGAGAGGCTAGATTGCCGAGAGACAGGAGGTGTCCTAAGTGCGGAGGAATCAAGACGAACTCCAAGCAGTGGGTGCTCACTGTCGGTAGCGCGGTGTGCAGGTCGTGCTGGGCCACGCCGGCAAGCGAGGTACTCGAGGAGGAGGTGATGATCGACGTCGAGATCATGAGACCATCTCGCTGGTCGTTCGATGCTCGCGCGTTCGTAAGGGCTAGAGAGGCGTCGAAGATGAGCGCGGGTGAGTTTGCGCGCAGGATGGACTGGTCTCGTTCTTATCAGTCGAAGCTGGAGGGCGGCCTAGTGAGAGAGCTCGAGTCTAGGGTCGCAGCACGCGTACTTCAGGTGCTTTCTAGCCAGGGAGTGATGACCAACGATGACATATCTATTGACGCTGGTTGATGCAAGCGTTGATGGTGCAACAACTTAGGGCTTTTATCACTTTATAGTGTACGCGCGCTCATGCACGTGCTAAGATACGACTCTCACATCTGTGACACACATCACAGCAGGATTCACATCAGGAGTGCACATGGAACCTAGAGACGAACTCAGTGGTGAGCCGAGACCGTTCGCGAGACGCAGCACGGAGTCGAGACCGATCGTGGAGCCGAAGCGGATCTCGATCGGAGCACGCGTCAGAGCGCGCGGAGCTACCGGCGTAGTCGTCGGCAACGGCGGCGGAGGCGACTGGATCGTCGACGTCGGCGGCACCAAGCGAGGGTTCAACGCGAAGGACATCGTGGTTCTGGAGTCGAATCCTGAGACGCCGTCGCCGACGGATCCCGCTCGTCGCCTGCCCAACGAAGGCCAACGTAGTCGCTCGGAGATGCTCGACGACGACGCCGACAAGGTCGAGGAGCGCCACGAGGGCCACGGCGAAGTGCGCGACCGTCGTACGCTGCCTCTCGGTCATCCTCTGCGCCTCGAGCCTCAGGCCGACGACGACGCCGACACCGTGGAAGAGCGCCACGAGCCTCGAGGCTGACGTCCATGGCTCGCTTCTTCTCAAGCCAGCTGGTGCGTCTCGACGGCGCACCAGGCTACGTCGAGTGCGACAAGGTGGGCGACGTCACAGTAGTGGTCGCCGGAGTGCGCACGATCGTGGCATCAGGCGACGTCGAGAAGCGGCTAGTCATCGACAAGGACCGAGAGTCGGAGATCTCCGCCATCAACACGAAGTTGCAGGCGCTCGAGACGGAGTGCCAGGACCTGCGGACGAAAAAGCGCAGGATCATCGCCGGCCTGTGAGCGGCGGGCGCGAGCTCGCAGGTGTACAAGCGTCGACGCCTTGCAGAAGACTACGAGACGCCGAGGACGTGGTTCAAGGACCCCGCCGTAAAGTTCGACTTCAAGAAGGGCGGCTGTCCACCGCCCAACCATCCTCGAAGGTGCCAATCCCCCAATAAGCAGCGTTCTCAGTGCGGACACTGGTCAGAGCCGGGAAGAGACTACTGTAAGCACCACGGAGGGCGGTCTGTCCTGTTCAGGCAGAAGGACATGTCAGCTTTCTATTCGAAGCACGCAGCGTCGCGACTCAAGGACCTGTTGAAGCAGGCCGAGGAGAGCGGCAACGAGAGGATGGTCCTCGATGAGGAGATCGACCTGTCGAGGATCCTTGCACTGAGGTCGATACAGCTTTTCGAGGCCGCATGCCTGGACGAGAGCAACAGCCAGAAGACGAGCACCGACATCAAGGCGGCCGCGATCGCTGGCGCTCGCAACGCCATGAGTCACGTCGCCGACCTCGTGATGCGAGCCGCGAAGATCCGCGCACTGGACGCCAACTCGGCGATCGCCCCGGCGGTGGACCTGGTAGTGCAGCAGATGGTGAAGGCGGTGGAGCAGGAAGTGGCGACGGTGGACAAGGACCTCGCAGACCGCCTGATCGCAAGACTCAATGACATCCACCTTCCTACGTCAGAGGCAGACAGCAGAGTGGTGGTGATCACGTGAGCATGGACAGGTTCGCTGAGAAGGTAGGGGTCGAGCTGGTGAGTGCACTGAAGGGCATGACGGTGTCCCAGGTCGTGGAATTCGCGCGCTTCGTCGTCGACCACGCTGCCAAGCAAGAGGACGAGGAAGTGCGAGTGGCGGTGCTCGAGCTGGCGAATATGCTCGTCGTGATCGCCAACAAGAAGATCACCAACGTCAAGCCGCGGTCGCAGGCCGTGACAGACGTCGGAGGAATCGACAGTCGCGAGGTCTTCGGATCTCGCAATCGCCGCACCACTCAAACTACTATCGAGGACGGAGATCCGGCATGAACGCAGACAAGATGAAGACGAGCGTGGACTGGCAAGTCATGGCCGAGGGCCTCAAGGACATGCTGAAGAAGGAGCTGTCGACGGTCCTCGTCGGCGCCAAGGAGGACCTCGTCAAGTTCGCAGAGGCCATGACTGCCGACCTCGTGCAGGCCATGTCGACCGGTCGCGAAGACCTGGTCAACGAGATCGGCGCGCAGGCCAGGACGGTGGCGGAAGCCAACCGGCTGCGCATCGTGGACTCGACGTGGGACGTGGTGGGCGGCCTGATGACCGTCGCCGTCAAGTCCGCTCTCGTCGCCCTGAGCTCGGTGAAGTGAGGAACCAGAACATGACACACACAAGCAAGTCCCACGGCTTCAGCATCGGCCTCGTCCTCATCGTCGGCCTGCTCGCCTCCTGCTCCTCGTGTTCCCTGTTCAAGTCGAAGGGCGACGTCAAGGTCGACCAAGTCAGGGAGACGATTGTGATCGTCGCCGGCAGGCACGATGCGTACGTCTCCAGCGACGTGAATCTCAGTGCCTCGATGAGGGACATCGCGCTTCAGCAGTCCGCCACCCTCGTGAGCGCCTCAGAAGGTGAGCTGCTGCCCAGGTTGACGCTCAAATCGCATGCAGTTCCCGTCTGCGACAGGCACGACATGTACGTGCTCAACGACGTCGCCCTCAGCGACCTCGAGCGATCCGTGTACCTACGCAGCACCGACTCGCTCAGGGCCGTGTACAACGATCCGCCTGCTGACTAGCGAGGCAGCGTCCGCCCATCAGCGGACCTGGTAACAGCAGTAGACATAGATAATAGAGATAGGAGATAGCAGGCAGTAGCGAGGAACACCAGAGCGAATACGAGCGACCCACCGAGCCGCCAAGTGGTACTGAGCGTTCAGATGCCCGAGGTCCTTCGTCCCATGAAGGGAATGACGGGCCTGTCAGCGCTGGAACACGCCGCTCTGGACTGCAGGTCGTCTCAGGCGCTCCTCGCGTTTGCGCTGTCAAGAGAGCGAGGATCGAGGATAGCCTTCCTCAGTCCAACGCCCGACAGCGCTAGAATGGTCCTAGGCCGGTGGCTGCGAGAGAAGCCGATTGCTCTCACTACTGGGTGGCTGTACGAGGTGGGAGGGCTGTCTCTTCTCGTATTGAGGGATGAGAAGTCGATCTCGTCGCTGCATTTTCCTGCCGTCGACGCACTGTACGCCGTCGACGCCCACCAGTTGAAGTTAGACCCGGTGCTGGCGCTGGGAACTAAGCTCGTAGGTGACGCTGTAGTAGCGGGCCAGATCGCCGACCGTGGCCACTGGTTCTACGACTTCTGTAGGTCGCGCCAGGATTCGAGCCTCCTGAGAGTGAGGGCTCCGCAACTGGTAGCCGCCTTCCCCGACCAGCGAGCGAGAGTGCTGCCGGAGGACGATCCTCGCTACTCTCGGCTGATGATGCTCGAGGACGTGGAGCCTGAGCAGAAGCCGTTCAGGGCGTTCGCGAAATCTCGCCTGTACGTGCGCACAGACAAGAGGCCTGAGGCGCTGTCCACCAGGCAGCGGACGCAGGCGCTGGAGCAGTTCGGCGAGTACAGGGTGGGATGGGCCCCCATCGTATCGTTTGAGATGATGCGCATGCAGAGGCGCTATCTCGCCATCAAGAGACTCGCGCGTGGGCGCGGATACTCGAAGATGCTTCTGCTGAAGTATCGCCGTGGCGGCTTCACCACGCTGGAACAGGGAGAGAGTTACTCGGCCTGCGTGCAGAGGCCGATGACATACTGCGCGACGCTCGCTCACAAGATGGAGAGCACGCAGCGGATCTTCCGCATGGCGACGATGTTCGCGGAGCGAGATCCTCAGAGAGAGCGACTGATAGGAGACTCGAAGTCGGCGCTCGAGTTTGCTAACGGCTCCTACTTCTTCATCGGTACTGCGTCCACACACGGCTTCAGCCGCGGTGACACCCTCCAGCGGGTGCACGGATCAGAGGTGCCGTACTGGCTCGACGGTCCCAACCACATGACCGACATGGACGCCCTAGTAGCGGGCATCCAAGAGGCGGCGAGCAACGGCGAAGTGGTGTTCGAAGGGACGCCTAACGGCAGGGAGTGGTTCTACCACTGCTACACAGACGCGAAGAAGGGTCTCAACGACTGGTGGCCGATATTCCTGCCGTGGTGGCTTGACCCGCTGAACGTCGCTGTGCGGGGATCGTTCGATCCCGAAGAGGTCGTCGATACCCTAAGCGACGAAGAGAAAGCGCTCTTCAAGAAGTACGACCTCTCGGTCGCTCAGATCGCCTTCCGCCGGCAGAAGCGGAGGTCGCTAAAGCGTCTCGCCATGCAGGAATATCCTGAGGACGACGAGACGTGCTTCCTTACCAGCGGTACTTGCTTCTTCGACGTCGACGTGGTACTGTCGCTGCTCGAGAATGTGCCTGAGCCAGTACGCAAGCACCTACCTGGCGGCTTCGAGACAAGGATCGAGGAGCCGCAACCAGGAGTAGAGTACGTGGCGGGCTGCGACACCAGCGAGGGCCTGCCTGGGTGCGACCCAAACGGAGTCGGCGTACTGAGGCGCGACAATGGCAAGCAGGTTGCGTGGGTCCACGGCCTGTTCAAGCCGACTGTCCTAGCTGATCACGCAGTCCGCCTGTCGAAGGAGTACAACAGCGCGCTCCTCGGCATCGAGCGAGAGAATCACGGTCACGCGGTCCTGCAGAAGGTGATCGAGCTGGGATACGGCCGCCCGCACCACTCCGGTGGTTCGCTGTTCTACTTCACGAAGGTGAGCGACGAAGACAAGCGGGACGCCAACAAGAAGCTGTCCAAGGCAGGCTGGTCGACCAACGGCGTAACTCGTCCTATGATGATCGACGATCTCGCGAACGCGTTAGAAGACGGAGCACTCATCGCCACTGATCGCGACTTCCTGGGAGAGTGCCTCAGCTTCAGGCTTCAGGGTAGCGGAAAGTTCGAAGCGGACAGCGGCTCGCACGACGACAGCGTCATGAAGTGGGCAGTCGCCTACCAGATGCGCAAGCACCGCAGACCGAAACCCAGCATCGCGACTCTCGAGGGAGATATCTTCTCATGAGCGCAGTCAGAAATAGGAGCTGAACGTGTGGCGATCAAGTGAATCGGACTCGGAAACGTACGTCAAGCCGAGGAGTACGAAGCCCGCTGACGGTAAGTCGATCTCGTGGCTGAGGCAGCTGGCGAGAAGTGGAGAGGACGATTCTCTGAGTGCCATGGGCGTGAGCTTCTTGGCGCAGCAGAAGGTTCGTGTCATGTTCACCGACGAGCGTCTGATGCTAGAGACGCTCCTCAGCCTCAACGTTTAGCAACCTAGTATCGGGACAGAGATCACATGGCAAACGCACTCTACGGACTTGGTCGGCAGGCGTTCCTCGAGGGGGACATCGACTGGACAGTCGACGACATCAAGGTCTACCTCATCGATGCCGCCGACTACACGGTGGACATCGACGTCGACCAGTTCGCAGACGACATCCCCGGCGCTGCGAAAGTAGCCACGACCAGCAACCTTGCCAGCAAGACAGCTACGCTGGGAGTGGCCGACGCCGCAGACGCCACGTTCACTGGCGTCACGGGTGATCCGTCGGAGGAGCTCGTGATCTGGCAGGACACGGGCGTGCAGGCGACGTCGCGGCTGATCGCGAACATCGATACTGCTACAGGCTTGCCTGTGACGCCCAACGGTGGCGACATCACCATCCAGTGGGACAACGGGGCGAACAAGATCTTCAAGCTGTAGACCGCTAGCAAACCATGCTGAACAGGAGACAGCTAATGAAAATAGCAGCAGGAGTCACGGCGCAATCAGTGGCGGGGCGGAGTCACGTGAGCTCATCAGGTGGCAAAGAGAGCGTCGCCAGGAAAGTACTGCTCATCGACCTTGACGACTTGGGTCGAGACCAGTTGAGCAACGCGATGTCGAGCGGCGGCGCTTCGAACATCGCAGCGTTGATCGCCAGCGGCCGCAGCTGGAACACCTTCTGGGCGGCGCCCAACTGTTCGCTCTTCAGAGCGCGCGCGCTCAGCGGTGCGGACGCGTATCGCCCTGAGAACTATGTCGGTCGGCTTGTGGTGCCGGCTGACAACTTCGACGGTCCTGCCGGTGCGTGGCTTCCGAGTGGGCTCCCTGGCCAGAAGGTCAAGATCGGAAAGTGGCACACCAGCAACAGTCCAACGTTCCCTGTGCACTTGATCACGCAGGGCTGGGATCGCTTCGTCGGGCTACTGAGTGGCTTGCTGATCGGCGGAACCGGTTACTACAACTGGAAGGAGTACGATGCCGATTCCGCCGGTGTCGTCATCACCCAGCAGACGCAGCACAATACCTCGCGTGTTGCCTACCTGACGCTGAGTGAGTTGGCGGCAGGAACAGAGTTGATCCACGCCAGCTTCTCCGCCATCCACTCGCCGTTCGAGCTCCCGCCTAACGATGAGCCGCTGGGCAAGGTATACCAGGGTACGACGGACGTGCGCATCCGCTCCGACATGCTCTTCCACCTGGACTACTGGCTGGGTGTGGTGATCCAAGACGCCGTCGCGAAGGGCTACGTCGTCATCGTCGCGTGTGACAACGGTTCGAGCGACGCAGGCAAGAACAGCTACAAGGAGACGGGCAACAACACGCCGCTCTTCGCGTGTGGAACGGGCGTCGTGCCCGGCGTGTCCGACAGGCTGATCGCCGCCACGGACCTGTGGGCGACGGTTCGCAGGCTGCGTGGAGATGAGGTCACGCTCGCTCCCGACAGTGTGGACTTCTGTGATGACCTGGTCGGCTGGTCGTCGATCGCCACGCCGCGCCAGTTCCTCACGCTCGACTGGTATCACGCGGTTGGCGCACCGCCGAGTCCAACGACGCCGTGGTCGCGTATGATTCGTGACGCGCGCTGGAAGTACGTCGACCAGAAAATGCTGCCTTCCGGCACTTCGGGTAACAAGATCGAGGCGCTGCACGACTTGGACGGCGATCCCAGCGAGTTGGTGAACCTGCTCGACGCCCCTCTCTCCAGCGAAGCCAGCATCGCGCACGCGTTGCTGCTGGCCAACCTTCCGCAGTAGATCGAGTCATGCGAGAGGCAATCGTAAGAACCACGGCCGCTCTCGCGACAGGGGCGTGGGACTTCACTGCTACTGGCATGGGTACCTGCATCGGTGCCACCTTCAAGGTCTCTGGCGGGCTTGCCGACGTGACGCCGACCAACGGGGCGCGCTTGGGCCTAGGGTTTACGGATGGGGTCAGCAATCGCTGCGTCTCATTTGTGTCAGGCAACGTATCAGTTCTGACCGTCACGCGGAGGATCAAGAGCATCGCTTATTGTGCGATGCTCGTCGATGTCGGCGGGACGGTCAACGGTAGTGCGGCCTTCGATAGCTTCATCACGGATGGAATACGCCTGAACGTCGACAATGCATGGGCCAACTCGTTCTTCGTGGAAGCGAGACTCTACTTCGATGAGGGCAACGATGAGTGCTTCGTAGGGACTGGCGACACCTCAGCAGGTGATCACGTCATCACGGCAGTTCCATTTCTTGCCAGCTTCCTAGAGGGAATCTCGACAGTGCAGTCGTCAGTAGGCGCCGCCCAGACCGGCGCCAAATTCTTGATGGGCCTCGCCAATAACGAAGGCATTTTTGGTCAGACGCAGAATGCGTTCAGTTACTTCGAGGCGCACAACGTAACGGATGGCGCTCCTTCAGCACGAGTGGATAGTCAGTATTTTCTGCGCGACATTGAAAATGCCAGCGTCCTCGGAGCGGTGGAGATTAGTAACTTCGACTCGTCTGGGTTCACTGCGAATCAAGTTAACGGCGCGGGGTTCGAGTTTTACTACATGGCCGTGAAGTGTGATAATGAGACTACGCTCGACTTGGTCCAGTCGCGCGATTCAGTGATGACACACGAACACGGGGCCCCGGGCTTCAGGCCGCAGACCGTGTTCGGTTGGAATAGCAAGATCAACACTCTGAGTACCAACTTCCAGGATGGGCGCGCTGGAGCGTTCGGCCTTTGGCAGTCCACTGGTCCAAGTTCGCAGTACAACAGTTCTGTCGCCGTCGAGGATTTGTCAGCCGTTACTGATACTCAGAGCGACAACGACAACTCATTCCCGTACTTGCCGGACCATGATGGCGGGCTGACTACAGCCATAATCGGGACGATTACGCAGTTCACGTCGCTGGGTTTCGAGATACAATACACCAACGTCGACTCTGTCAAGTGCTATTTCTCAGTCCTGGCTATCAAGCCCATCACGAAGACACTGCTCCCGACGGGCATCACGTCGAACGAGGCCTTCGGTACCGACATCGTCACCCCTTCAGGGCCCACTCTCCTGCCACCAGGGACGGCGTCAGGTGAGGCGTTCGGGGTTCATGTAGTGGCACCCGGAGGGGTGACGATCCTCCCAGCAGCGATCGCCAGCGGAGAGGCGTTCGGTGCAGCGTTCCTTCTCGCCGTGTACGACTTGCTGCCTCTCGCGATTGCGACGGCCGAGGAGTTCGGCGTGCCAGTGATCGTGACTAATAGCACTCAGTTCGTGTCGCCATCATCCATCGCCAGTGACGAGGAGTTCGGCGGCGACCTGGTAGTCATTGCCGAAGGAGAGGGGCACCTCGACCTAGAGGAAGTCAAGAGGAAGTGGAGAGAGCGCCGTCGATTCGCGAGGCCGCCGAGGTCGATCATCTTCTTCTTGCCGCCAGTGAGCTTCATCCAGGACGACCCATTCGGCGAGCCGTCTACTGTCCTTCCCGCGGCGCCCTTCATCAAGAAGTAGAGAGCTGACATGGTGAAGGAGCTAGAAAAGCGCAGAGTGCTGCTGGGTCCCGACGGTCTGCCGCTGGACATGTCGAGGATCAACGGCAACAGTAACGGGGTTCACGCTAAGAGCCTGTTCTCGTCAGTCAACACGTACATCACCAACCTTCAGCGCTCTCACGCGCCTGCGAAGCTGAGAGCGATGGACCCGTTCTCGAACCATTCGTGGGTCTTCGCCGCGGCGATGGTGACGTCCATGGTGGCGTCACAGGCGGAGTACGTGGTGTTCAGGGAGACGGACGCGCAGTTGCGCACGCGAGTCAAGAGTGCCGCGGACGCTGGAAGGAAGTGGACTGGGGCGAAGTCTGGGCATCAGCGTCGCGCGATGATGCGGCACGACGTGAAGAGGTGGGCGAAACGCGTGATGCGCAAGGGCATCATGGTGGACTTCGATCACCCCATCATGGACCTCTTCCAGGATCCAAACCCGTTCCTGTCGAAGGAGCAGCTGTTTCAGCTGACGTACTTGTGGCTTGCTGTAAGAGGTGAGATATTCTGGGTACTCACAGACGACGAGGGTGGCAGCACTTTTCCTGGCGCTGCGACTAGGATCTGGCCCATCGGACCTGACTGCTTCGAGCCGTGGTACTCGAAGGGCGACCACGGTGACCTGCTGGGATGGTACTACCGTCCGCCTCGCTGGATGCCCAACTCGAACGCTGGAATACGGATACAGCTGGACCTGTCAGAGGTAGTGCAGTTCAAGTTCGCTAACCCTCTAGATCCAGTCAGGGGCATGAGCAGGCTGACCGCTGTGGCCCTTGGCATCGAGACGGACTTGATGGTGCAGGCTCACAATCGGTCACTGCTTGCTAACAGCGGCGTTCCAAAGGGAGTCATCACATCCAAGGAGCCTCTTAGCTCGGACGAGGAGCAGGCATACCTCGCGAAGTGGAAGGACAAGCACGAGGGCGTGAACAACGCCGCTCGCATCGCGCTGCTGAGCGGAGGCTTCGAGTACGACAGCATCGCACTGACGCCCGAGGACATGGACTTCATCGAGTCGCGGAAGATGAACCGCGAGGAGGTGCTAGCCGTCATGGGAGTGCCGCCCTCGGTCGTAGGCGTGACGGACTTCGTCAACTACGCCACGCAGCTCGGGCAGGATAAGAACTTCTGGGACAAGAATATCCTGCCGACGCAGAACCTGATCGAGACCGCCCTTGACAAGAGCGTGTTCTTCGAGGAGACAGACAGCGTGTTCGGCGGGTTCGACCTCTCGAGCGTCGAAGCTCTGAGGGCGGGATTGACGGAAAAAGTCGCCATCGCCACTCAACTCGCGAGTGACAAGTTGCACGTCCCTCCCAGGGTCGCGTTCGAAGTGGTGGACCTTGAGGTACCGGAGTACGAGGGTGACCACGTGGCGCTGGTGGCAGGATTCTCCATGCCAGCTAAAGATGTAGTCAACCCTCCTGCTCCTGAGCAGACGGGAGTGCCTGGGGATCCTACAGAGTCACCAGCGGTCGACGACGAGGAGGATCTCGAAGAGGATCCCGAGGAGGAAGAAGAAGACGAAGACGAGGAGGATGTCGCCGTTGCCGCCGCTAGAGGGCCGTGGGTGCGGAGGTCCTCGGCGCAGAGGAAAGCGTCGTCTGGTAGGCGCTGGCGCCAGTTCGCGTCGCTGGAGACTGTTCTCGAGACGGCGATGAAGAAGGCGTACCGATCGTGGGTCGCGCAGGTGCAGCGCGAGACGATGGCTCGCTTCGATCAGAGCGCGAAGAGCTTCAGGCGCCGAATCACTAAAGACGTGAACCTGTCCGTGATACTGCCTGACTTGTTCGAGACCAGCAACCAGCTGAAGGCGAAGTCGCGCCCCACCATGACGGGCACGATGCAGGAGACGTACAACTTCACGCTCGACGACATCGGCATCCCGACGTTCGAGATAGACGATCCGCGACTGATGAACTACTTCGACTTGCGCGAGAAGAAGTTCATCGACTCGACGCCGAAGACGCTCATCGACAATCTTCGAAGGACTATGACTCAGGGAGTGCAGGCCGGAGAGAGCATCTCGCAGCTCAGGGCTCGCATTTCTCAGGTATTCAACATCTCGTCGTCGTCGGCGAAGGCGCTGCAGATCGCGCGTACTGAGACCGCGAACCTGATGAACGGCGTCCGAGATCAGATGTTCGGAGCTCAGGGATTCTCTACGCAGGAATGGGTATCAGCGGGCGACGAGGCGACTCGGCCCGACCACATCCTGTTCGGCGATGAGGGTCCCAAGGACAGGGGCTTCAACTACCTCACTCTCCCGGGTCTGGTGAACGGCACCGGCGGGGCGCTTCAATATCCTGGAGACCTGAGCGCACCGCCAGGCCAGGTTATCAACTGCCGGTGCATGATGATTCCCACGGAGTAGCACATGCTCATCGCAGGAACAGAGTTCAAGTCGGCGGAGCTGATCACGGATCCCGAGGTCGTATTCCAGCGGCTCAACGAGGCGGTCGAGAAGGAGAAGTCGAGACTCGGCACCTACGCAGCGCATACCAGCGTGCGGAAGTCCGAGGACGGACGCTCCATCGTCGGCAAGCGCGGCGGTTGCGTAATCGCTGGCGCGCGCGCGGACGCGAAGCTGCTGGACAAGCAGATGGACTTCTCCGCAGTAGCGGGCCAGGCGAGCGAACTCCAGCGAATCGCCACCGAGCGCGGTATCCAGTGGGAGTCAGCACTCGCCTCGCGCGCGGTCCCCTACTGGGCAAGTGACCAGCGACCCGACGCGCACGGTGACATCGTCCTCCAGAACTGGTTGTTCGACGAGTTCGAGGACAATCACCCTCTCGCCAACAGCCACGACTGGGGCGGGTTCCCCATCGGCTCGGTGATCGCGTGGCAGGTGGTGCAGCGTTCATCGGCCAAGTACATGGGGCCTGCGCTGCAGCTACTGTCGCTGTTCGCCACCAAGGAGCAATTCTCGGAGGCGGACACCGCTCACCGGCTCGTGAGAGCTGGTTTCATGGTCGGCGGCAGCGTCGGCTTCTCGGCCGACAAGGTCATCGACATCAAGGACGAGGACGAGCGCCAGAAGCTCGGTCTCGGACGCTGGGGCTTCGTGCTCGACGATAATCACCTTCTCGAGTTCAGTCCCACTCTCCTGGGCGCCAACTCCGGCGCGTTCGCCATCCTGTCTCGCGCCAAGTCCAAGGGCCTCCTCGCGCCGAAGGACCTGGCCGTGGTGCGCGAGTTGGAGCGCGAGTCCATCGTCGAGTCCGGCGATCGCGACCGGTGGGGCGACGTGGACTCGAAGTACGTCCAGATGGCTCGCATGCTGTTCCCTGACAGCGAGTGGAAGCGCCACGGCGACGTGGACACCCCCATGTACGAGCGCACCGTGGAGGAGGTCGACCCTCTCAATGGCTACGTGCCTGGAACGACCTCCAAAGCAGAGGCGAAACCCGATGCCAAGGCAGAGGGCGACGATACGCAGGCGCTGGCTGACGCCGTCGCCGACCTCACCGTCATGGTGGAGGAGGGCCTGCTGGGCATCAGCAGCGCGATCTCCGACATTCGCGACATGATGGAGCAGATGACGAGCAACTCGAAGGCCGCCGACGAGGAGGATCCCGACGACGAGGAGGATGACGAGGAGGACGAGGACGACGACACCGACGGGAAGTCACCCGCCGGCAAGGCGACCGCGATCGATAGCGATAGCGAAAGCGACTACGCTGGCCTTCTCCGGAGGCTGGAAGAACTCAACACCGACTTCAAGACCCTTCGTGAAAGGAAGGTTTCCTGACATGCCCGCAGTAACAGATCCCAAGAACAAGGAGAAGCAGGTCGCCAAGCTTCTTCAGGAGCTCGACGAGCTGCTCGGCGACGGCGGCCTCAAGACGATGCTGAGCCGCCTGAAGGCGTGCGAGGACGTCATCGGTCCCATCAAGGACATCGATCTCAAGGCGACGTTCGACGAGTTCGAGCGCGTCAAGGCCAAGACGGCGACGCTGACAGACCAGATCCGTCGGTCGACCAAGGGCCTGCACGTCTCCGGCCTCGAGGACTACACCCAGCAGTTCTCCATGGTTCGAGCCATGGTGGGCAAGCGCATCGGGTGGAAGGAGGCCGGTGCTCAGTTCGAGCACGAGGTGCTGACGCAGGCCACGGCGAAGGCCGTCGAGATGTACTCGAAGGCCGGCATCCAGATGGGCGAGGACAAGGTCGCGGGCTCCTTCATCCCCGACCAGGTCATCCCGGACGTCATCGGCGCGATCTACACGAAGTCTGTCTTCATCAACCTCGCCGGCGAGGGCGACACGTCTCGAGTGTCGCTGCTCGAGGGCCTGGTTGGCGGCAACGTCACGATTCCGAAGTTCGACGGCGGCCTGATCGCCTACTGGATCGGGGAAGAAGACCAGTACGTCGAGTCGCTCGTCAACACGGACGACGTGACGATGAATCCCAAGAAATTGGGTATCCTCGTCAAGATCACCGAGGAGATGCGGCGCTTCGCGGGGTTCGGCTTCGAGGCCCTTCTCCGCACGGACATGATCCGCGCGGCGGCGAAGAAGCTCGACCACACCATCGCCTTCGGCACCGGCACCAACAAGATGCCTCGCGGCATTCTCAACACCAACGGCATCAAGGTCTACTCCGCGCAGTCGGGCAACTACGGAGTCCTGGGTACCGACGACTTGGGCGGCGCGCTGTTCCAGGCCGACTGGGCAGGCGCCGACCTCAACTTCGACAGCCTCAACGACGTTCACCTCGCCCTGGAGGAGGACGACATCGACCTCGACGACACGTTCGTCACGATCGGCTCGCCGCGCTACTTCACGCGCCTCAAGCAGATCAAGGTGGACTCCTACACCGGTCAGACGACCAATCAGGCCTACTTGATCGGCATTCCCATCGTGCCCGACAGTCGCCTGACGGAGCTGATCGGTCCCTTCGCGAAGTCCACGCAGTTCGCTAACCACATTCCCGGTGCTACGGTCGGCGCGCCCACCACGGAGGACGAGCTGAAGTTCAACACCGTCATCGCCGGCAACCTGGGTACGGTGGTGCTGGGTCGCTGGGCGGGCATCGAGATCGACGACGACGCCGGCAAGGGCATGGGCTTCGGCACCGATGCCATCTTCATGAAGCTCCGCCTGTTCGCCGACCTGGCCATCCGCCAGCCGCGCGCGATCATCGTCGTTCCCGACGTCCGCGTCCTCGACTAGGTCGAGGAGTAGATCAACACAACCAACGACCTAACACAACACAGACATTTCACGGAGAAACTATCATGGCCCTCAGGGGTAACAACTTCTTCCACCACAACAAGGTGGGCAACGCGCTGCTTCCTGCCAGCATCGCGGCTGCGGGCACCGGCACCGGCACCACGATCTCGGAGCCGTGGCGTCGTGGTCGCCAGCTGTCCTTCATTCTCCTGGCCGGGGCCATGGGCGGCAGCTCGTCGCTCACGGCCACCATCCAGGGCCTGCGTCGCGACGATGGTACGACGTGGGAGGCGCTGAAGGAGAGCGACGGTATCACCAACCTCGCCTTCACGCCGGCGAACATGGACGACGCGGGACAGCTGGAGACGGACGGGTACCTGCTGGGTACCATGGACCTGAACCACATCGACGGAATCACTTACTCCGCGGTCCGCCTGGTGCTGGTCAATGACGGCACGCCGGCGGTGGTGGCGGGTGCCGCCTACGTCATCAGCGACTGCTACCGTCTCACCGACGGCGAAGGCTCGGCAGACCTGTTCGACAAGCTCCATCCTGGCCGTCCCTAGTTACTAGGAGCGGCTAACTAAAGTGTCGAGCGTACGCGACACGAAGATCGGCGACGGACCGAAGGACCCGGTTTCTGGTAAGAAGCCGGCCGGTAATCCTTCGGTCCGGGCCGTGATCACTAGACCCACCGTGCGCACTAGACTGAGTCATAAGAAGAAGGGAACACCATGACGGCAGCAGCATCGACGCTGGAGCTGATCAAGGGGTCTACGAAGCCCTTCGACGTGCTGATCTTCGACGAGAACGAGGTCATGGAGGATCTCTCGGACGTCGATCGCGCCATCGTGCAGGTGAGACGGTCAGTATCCGGCGAGATCATCCTGTCCAGAGATACGACTGCAGGCAACCTAGTAGTCGTCGTCGCAGATGGAAAGCTGACGGCCACTATGAGCGGCGTCGAGGCCGCTGATCTGCCTACTGGAACGTTCATCGGGACTGCGTTGCTTCGCTTCGGCAATGACGACTCATGGCAGACCGCGGACCCATTCTTCGTAATCATACGAGCTTCAGTCGCTGATGTGCCTGTTCTGTTCGCGCAAGACAGCGGCATTTCCAGTGCAGAGGCGTTCGGTACGCCGACGGTGGTGCAATCGTGATAACAGTAGAGCACCTCAGGGCAGCGCTGAAGTTGGCGCCTAAGGACGACGAGAAGCTAGAGTCGCTAATCAGTGAGGTAGTCGACCTATGGGAGACGAGCACGGGAAGGCTGTGGGCGTACAGAGAGAATCACATGCAGCTGCTGGTGCCGCAGACTGAGCAGTCGCACGTACTGTTCTTGGAGCTGTGGCCGGTGCAGTCGGTGTCGCTCGTAGAAGAGAACTCGCAGTCGTCAGTGGGAGAGTGGGAGACGCTGGAGACGTCAGACTACAGCGTGCAGAACGGCAATGTTTTGATGAAGCTCAAAGCGTCGTCCTTCGAGGGCGCTACTGGACAGTGGTGGGATCATGCAGTGAGGGTGACGTACACGGGCGGCTACACATCCGCTACTACGCCTGGAGATGTTCGACGCGCACTCGAAACTCAGATCAGGTTCATGCTGTCTCGGTTCGCCGACGACAAGATCATTACGAAGTCGCAGAACTTCGAGGGAGGACAGGGAGTCTTCGAGGACGCGTACCTGCACCCCATGTTCAAGGCGCTGGCACGAAGAAGGGCGAGGAAAGTCTGATGGCAGAACAGCCTGTACTTTTCGAGCTAACGCCTCAGAGTGAGAAGCTGCTCAGAGATTTGACGTTTCGCTGGGGACAAGACGCTGTCTACGAGCGAATCGTAGGGTTCTTCGACCGTCAATCGTCTATCATCGCTGGTCGCATCTCGAAGAGCTTCCTCAGCGGAGACCCAGTTCGCAGGCGCACAGGTAACCTCGCTCGCAGCATCATCGGACGAGGTGAACTAGTAGGCGGTCTGCCAGCACTGCGAGTAGGCGTCTTCCGCGGGCCTGCGCTTAGGTACGCGGGGGTAGTCGAATACGGCACCAGGGGAAAGAACCCACAATCACCGTACCCTACCATCGTACCGAAGAAGGCAAAGGCTCTCGCTATTCCTGCCGAGGACGGTCCGGCCGTGACTGCTGCAGGAGTGCACAGGTATGACGGTCCGCGAAGTTTCCCAGGCGAGCTGCACTTTGTTCCTGTTCTAAGGGGACGAGTCATAGGGCTACTGCAGACCGACGACGATGAGACAGCGTACTTGCTGCTGCGGTCAGTGGACATCGCACCTCGATTCTACCTCAGGGACGGCTTCCTCGAGAGCCTACCTGAGCTGACCACCAAGATGGCTGACTTCCTAGCGAAGTACCTGTCAGGGAACTAGCATGAGCTCCAGGCGAGACGTCACAGATAAGATGAAGCAGTTCGCGAAGCAGGCTCGTAACGGCGCCTACTTCGTGAAGCGCGGCTTTATCAACTGGGCAGAGTTCGACTTCGAGACCAACAAGAGAGCAATATCGATCCTGGTCGACGAGGAAGGACTGTTTCCTGACAAGCGAGGGATGGAGAACGCGAGGATCTCGATGGAGATCTTCACGAGCATCTCGAAGTCCACTGAGCCCGTCATGATTGACGACGGTGTCATGGACGAGCTGATCGAGGACGCGCGCTGGATCGTCAACCAGCTCGAGCAGGCGAAGAACAAGCAGGGTGAGAACGTCGCCCTCAAGATCGACAAGCACGCCTCCAACCTCGTGGAGTCACATGACGCCACGTTGGGGGTACAAGGGATCGTGGCTATCATCAGAGTCACCTACTAGACGGAGTAGAAAGGCATGGTACAGGGTTTCCAAGACTTCTGGGTAGCCGGCTCCCGGATCTACCTCAAGCGAGACGCGATCGAGACAGTCTCACAGCCGTGGACCGACATCGGCGTCATCGAGACGGCCAACCCCACACAGGAGACGACCAAGATCGAGCTGTTCGACGGCGACGGCGGAGTGAAGGTCCTCGTCGACGAGCGAGTGACGGAGATCAACGAGTCGTACGACGTGGAGGTGCGCAACCTCAGCCTGTCGAACCTCGCGCTGTTCTTCAAGGGCAAAGCACCCGTGGAGTTCACTCAGACCGTCGAGCACAAGGCGGTTCTGCACGAGACCTTCGAGGGTCACCTCGTCAAGGTGCACGACGACGACGCGGACGAGACGAACCTCTTCGCACTGAGCGCCATCTCTGGCGTCCTCAGCGCGCCGGTATCGGCAGGCGTTCTCAGCACGGCCGTGATCACCGCGATGGACGCCAGCTCGAAGACCATCACTACGAGCGTGGACATCAGCGCGGGTTTGACTCCCGGCGAGCCCATCGTCGTGACAGGCGACGGACTGGCCAACATTCTCAACGCTCGCACCTACACGGTGGCAAGCGTGGTCGCGACCGTGATCACCGTCAACGAGGACATCCTCACGGACGAGGTGGCCATCACCGGCACGCTGATCTACAAGGCGGCTGCCGACACAGGCACCGTGTTCGAGCAGGATGTGGACTGGGAAGTCGTGTCTACCGATCGCGGCCTGCTGCGCATCATCGACGGCGGAGCGATCGTCGCTGCCAGCGCCGTGGTGGCGTTTTCCACTGCTGCTCTCACCGGCACCCGCATCTTCAACCCGCAGGACGGCGGCGAGGTGCAGGGAACGATGCTCCTGGTCTGGGGTCGCAGCAACAACGCGGAGCAGACTGTCCGCGAGGCTCGCGTGTCCGTGACGCCCAGTGCCGGCAACATCCAGATCGACGACTTCAGCTCGGTGACGCTCACGTTCCGAGTCATCAGCGTCCTGACCTCCGATGTGCCGGCTGGTCGCATGCTTCACTTCAAGGGCGCGGTGCCCGCGAAGTCCTGATCCCCTCGTTCGAGGAGACCTGGGAACCGTAACGCGACCCGGAGCCGCGTTTCCAGGAACAGCCAGCTGGTACACGGTTCCGCCAGCTGGTATCACCTTTCCTAGTTCCGGAGGAAACACGTGTCAGAGGCCCTCAACATCCTGCTGCCAGGAGAGTCATTCAAGAGCGACGTCGGAGCGACGGTCACCGTCTATCCGATGGGCGTGGTGCACCTCAAGAGGTTCGCAGGACAAATAGCTACCGCGCTGTCCATCATCGGCAAGACGCAGTACCGAAAGGGTGCAAGTCAGAAGGAGATCGGAGCACAGATAGCAGCTGCTATCGCGCCGTTTTTGATCTCGGAGGCCATGGATCTGCTCGAGGCGTGCGTCAAGATCGACCCTTCAGAGGTGAAGTTCCAGGAGCTTCCGCACTGGGACGTTCCTGTCGTCGTCCAAATGTGGCTAGAGGCGTCGTTTGGCGACGAAAAAAAGTGGAGGCCTTGGGTGACAGCGATCGACGTCGCGATGACCAAGGTGACGGGGACCAAGTTTTCGACCTTGGAGATGCTCTCCAAGCCCTCATCGCAGCAGGCCACACAAGAGCAGACATCCTAGATCTTCAACAGCCTGAGCTGCCGTACCGCGGGTGGTCCGCGCCGCAGCTCAGGCTGTGGTCAGAGAGAACTCTTCGCACTCAGCGTCGAACTAAGGCGGAGACGATAGACGCCCTCAGCATCTCTATAGCGGGGTCTTTAGACAAGAAGGCCCACAGAGACCTCAAGCGCATCGTAAGATCGCTAAGTCATGGCAGAGCAGACAGTCACCATAGTAGCGACACTGAAGGACCAGCTGACAGGTCGACTGGGGTCGATCCGAAGCAACCTCGGTAAGCTACGTACTGACTTTCAGCGGCTAGGGCAGCAGGTAAGTCCGATCTTCAACCAGCTGTCGCTCGCCGTGGCGGGGTTCGCGTCTGTTCGCGGCTTTCAGGCAGCTCTAGAGGCCGCGGAGCAGCAAGTACAGGCAGAAAAGGCGCTGTCCTTCGCTCTCCGCGGCCGTGAAGAGTCCTTGCAGAGGATTCTCAAGGTAACTGAGGACATCCAGGACGCGTCGGTCGTCGATTCCGATGACTTGAATTTGCTCGCCAGTAGGCTACTGGCTGCCGGCGTGTCGAGTGCGGACCTTCCGCGCAACTTGCAAGCGACCGTAGATACTGCCGCTGCGCTGAATATCGAGGTTGAGCAAGTAGGTCGAGCGATAGCGCAGTTCAGTACTGAGGGTGCTGGTCGACTCGGTCAGCAGGTTCCGTTCCTCAAGAAGCTGCAAGAGGACGGTAAACTGGCAGAGCAGGGGGTCCAAGCGCTGCTGGACGCGTTTGGCGGGGCGGCACTATCGGAGGCAGAGACCTCATTCGGTCGTGTCAACCAGCGGTTGAATCAGATCGAGGACACTAGTGAGAGGATTGGAAAGGTCCTCGTCGAGCTGAAATCTGGTTTCCTTGACGCGGCTCTACCCGCCGCTGAACGATTTGCGGCGTTCCTTGAGAGTTCGGAGGTGCGTAACGGCCTCAAGGTGCTGGCTTCCTTCTTGCCAGTGCTGATCGCCGTCGCCTCAGCATTCACCGCTGTGGGAGCGGCACTCACTGCGATCAAGATTGGGTTGGCGCTGAAGGGCGCCGCGATAATCTTAGGGAGCATCCTCAGTACCGCTGCCCTAGTAGCCGGTCAAGTAGTGTTCGTAGGGGCAGCTGTCGCCGCCATCGTGGCTATAGTTCTCGATATCCACGGTCTCCTCGACGACACGCTTCTGTTCATCGATGGCATCGTGGAGTCCGTGGCGGCTGGCACGGAGAACCTGAGGAAGGTCATTGGGCTAGTACTGCAGGGCAAGCTGACGGTCGAGGACCTAGGGAACGCCGTCCAGCGATTGTTCGCGAAGATCGCTACTCAGATTGAGGGGTTCGTACTGAACCCAATTCGCACGGTGTTCTTCCTCGTCATCGACGGGATCAATGGCATCATTGACCTGCTTACCAGCGGTGTCAGTTTCGCGATCCTAGGGCTCGTCGACCTGACTCAGACTAGCTTCCTGGGGGTGGTTCGTCTGATCGCGGGTCTGATAGATGGACTGCTAGACAGCGTCGCGTCGGCCTTCGAGAAGATTCCCGGCATCGGCGCCGACGTAGCGAACTCCATTCGCACTAACTTGGCTGGAGCGATCCCAGAGAGCTTCATCGACATTGGCGACGATGTCGATAAGGCGAAGGCCGACTCGGTGGCGGCACTGGAAGGCATACAGAACGCCTTCACGAGCGCGCTGGCCGACATCAAGGCGGGCATCATTGAGGCCGACGAGGCTGTCATCGCCATCAACAAGGAGGGATCACAGGCCCTTCAAGACCGCCTGTTCGAGGTGGCGCAGGACGAGAAGCGTGCCGCGGACGCCGCCGTCCTGAATGAGAAGGCCAAGAACGAGAAGATAGTCGCGGATGCGCAGGCTACGTTCGATCAGCTAGACCAGCTTCGTGCGCTTGATCGCGCTCTCATCACTGCTGACGACCTCATCGACATCAGTCCGTCGCAGGTAAAGGAGCTGCTAGACGGTCTCAGCGCTGATGCGCAGGAACCGGTGCGCCAGCTGCTGCTGGACGAGATTCAAGACCAGCTGGCGCGCGAGCAGCTGTCGCTGAACGAGTTCCTGTCGCTGCGTCGCGATATTGAGATCGGTCTCCTAGAGGAGTCGCTGCAGAAGAACACGGAGCGCGTTGAGTCGCAGAAGGAGCTAGTAGCTCAACTGCAGGCAGAGCGTGACGCGATAGTAGCTATCGTCGAGAGCGGCGGCGACAACCTACAGAACAACCAAGCACTGGTAGAGCTGAACGGTCGCGTCAGCGAGGAGGCTAGAACTCTTCTTGCTCTAGAAGAGCAGCGACAGGCGGTCCTACTTCAGACTATCGCAGCGGAACGCACGCAGGGCGAGGTCAAGATCGGTCTCGGAGAGGCGATCGTCGCTGAAGTTCAGGAAGCGCGTGAGGTGCTGGCCAGCAAGCAGGCGGAGATCGCCGACCTCTTGAACGTAGGTGAGCTGTTCCCTACTGAGGCAACGTCTCAGAGCAAGCAGGCGGTCGCCGACTTCGTTGTTCAGCTGGAGTTGGCGCGCTTGAAGCTCTTGGAGCTCGCTGCCACTGCTCCTGAGAGTGTGGCCCAGTTCGCTGAATTTGACGTGAAGCTTGATGAGCTTGGAGAGAACCTCGGCGAGGGTGGACCTGTGGGCACCTCTGCTGGGGATTTTTTCACAGGCATCAGCGACGGCGCCAAAGAGGCAGCAGCTCAGTTCAACGACCTTGGAGCGGCAGGAGTCGGTGTAGGCAAGGAGCTAGTTACCAGCTTCACTGAAGGCCTGATAGACGTATTCATCAAGGGCAATCAGTCCTTCTCTGAGTTCTTAGGCAACTTCCTTCAGGGCATCGCAGTGATGCTTGCTCGCATCGCCATTCTGAGGGCAGTCTCGGCGGCCTTCGGATCTTTTGGCGGCAGTGAGGGCGGCGAGGTAACTTCAGAAGGGATTCAAGAGCTTGCTGGAGGCGGTGAGGTACACGGACCGAATGTCAATCGCGACGTGATCAATGCTAAGCTGATGCCCAAAGAGTGGGTCATCCGCAAGAGGTCTACTGGATACTACGGTCGAGGTATCATGAGCGCGATCAACAGAATGCTGATACCGCGCGAGGTGCTAGCACCGTACGCCGGCAAGGGGCACACGTTCGCGAATCTTCGATCGATGTTCGCAGAGGGCGGAGAGGCAGCCGGCTTAGCACTCGCAGGAAGCAACGGCAGCGGAGGCAGCGGAACGCCGCAGCCCGCGTACGTCTTCTCCGACGAACAGTCACTCGAGCGGCAACTCAACGCAGGACAGGAATCGTTCTTCAGGATGATGGACAGACATACTGGTCGCATCAACGCGACGCTGCAGAGGAGACCCACGTAATGACGCTTCGCTGGGTAGAGGGGTTCGAGGCCACTGGTTCTCAGGCGGCAATCGAGGACTACTATGAGAACGTCACTTGGACTGCGGGTACGTCCTTCGTGGCGGGTCACGTTCACGGTACCGCGCTGCAGTCGGCCGCCAGCGGCGTCGACACGATCTTCAGGACGCCAGATCTCGAAATAGCAGACGACGATTGGATCGTCGGCATGCGCGTGTGCTTAGACGAGGTGGCGATCAACACCTCGAAAACGCTCATCGCGTTCTACACCGGTACGACTTTGCTTGGATTCCTGCAGTGGCGTACTCAGAACCCCAACGTGGGCGTCAGGTTGCGGTACCTGCGCGCAAACGGCGCCGCTGTAGTGGAAGGGGTGGCTCTAGCCAACGACGTGCATCGCTACGTCGAGGTGCGCGTGCGAATGACTAACGCCATCACTGGCCAGGTGGAAGTCATCGTGGACGGCGCGCCGTACATCCTGATCACAGGCGTGCAAACGACGAACGTCGCAGCGACGACCCTCAACAAGGTGCAGTTCCACTTGGGTCACAGCGGCAACGCGGCAAGCAAGGTCATCGTCGACGACATCTACGTCCTCGACCAGGCTGGAGGCGTCAAGGCTACGTTCCTCGGCAACCAGTCCGTCGAGGCAGTGTACCCAAACGCCGACGGAGCCGTGTCAGACTGGACTGCTCTCGGCGCAGGAGACCACTACCTAGAGGTTGACGAACTGACTGTCGATGACGACGACACCAGCTACGTGTTCGCCTCAGTGGACAACGACGAGGAGCTGTTCGAGTTCACGCCTCTCGCTCAGCTGTCAGGCACCATCAACGGCGTGATGGTCAAGTCTCGCCTGAAGAACGACGCAGCGGGCTCGCGTAACGTGCAGACACTGCATCGCTCTGTGGCGGGCAACGTCAGCAACGGCGCCACGAAGGTGGTCAATACGACTGCGTACGCGGCTTACAATCAGATCTGGGAAGTGAACCCTGATGGTAGCGTGGCATGGACAGTGGCTGAGATCGATGGCTCTCAGTTCGGCATGGAGCTGATTCCCTAGTGGTCGACACTCGTCTCACCAGGCAGCCAGTCGAAGTGCTCGGCACGCTGCCGCTCGTGACTCGACTCACGAGACAGCCTGTCGAGGTGCTGGGCAATCGCCCGTATCCGGGACAGACGCGCATGACGCGCGTGGCAATAGAAGTTCTCGCCGACGAGAACGTCACTGCGCTGGTGACACCGCTCGACCTGCCTGCTGTGATGCCAAACTACTTCATGGCGAACTGGCAGAGCGAGGTCTCCGTAGAAGAAGCCTGGTCAACAGACATCACCTCAGCGGCAGACTCAGGGGGCGAGGAGCGGTTGACACTAGTAGACAGGCCGTACCGCTCGATGAGTGTGCAGCTAACGGCGACGAACCGCGACGAAGTTCACCGTCTGTGGATGAACATCACTCGCCTCGCGCACGCGCGCGGGCCTATGCCCCTGTACAGCGATCACGCTCGGGTGAACGCGGCACCAGTCGGCGCGTTCATCTTCTGCGATACTACGAACCGCAGGTTCTACAAGGGCGCCCGCGCAGCGATTCATACGTGGGTCGCGAACCGCCCGGCGAGCGTAGAGTATCATACGATCCTCGACGTTCAGCCTAACTACGTACGGTTGACGTCTACGCCCGTCTTCTCGTACGGCGTCGGCGATCGTATAGTCCCGATCATTGACGTCGAGATATCTCTCGAGAGCTCTGGCCTTCACGTCACGCGCGAGAAGACTAACCTGGTGCTCAACGTTAGTGAAGTAGCGGGACAGTCGGCGCTGCCGCCTACCGCGACGCTCGTCGATACGATCAGCGATCAATACTTCGAGGGCGATCCGATCTTCGTCACGCGTCCTGACTGGGAGACTGGAGTTCGCTCCGGCGTCGTACGCGTAGGACGCTCGTACGGACTAGGACGAGGACACGTAGTTCAGCCAGAGGGTCCCAGGCCGCAGCAGCGTCACGAGCTGCAAGTCGTCAATCCGACGCGCGGAGACCTGTGGGAAGTCAAGCGGTTCGTCGATCAGCGACGCGGGCGAGGCAGGCCCCTCTGGTTCCTCAACCCGGCCAACCTGTACGAGCTGGTAGGCCTCACGTCTACCTTCGCTGACATCACGGCGGTGGGAAACATAGAGGACCTCGAGGACTTCATCGAAGCGATCGGGTTCGAAGACCGCGCAGGCGCAGTGACGGTGGCGCGGATCGCGTCGGTCACGGACAACACAACTACGTGGCGCGTCATCTTCGTAGATCCCATCGTGGTGCCAGCGTCTACGTGGCGCTGTTCGTCAGCTCACCATGTTCGCTTCGCCTCGGACGCGCTGAAGGAGTCGTGGACCAATGACGAGGTTTCGCGCGTCAGCGTGAGCATGCTAGACGCGCTCACCGAGGAAGACGTCGAGTTCTATACTGATGACGGTGAGATAGACACGACTACGGCGGTGGACGCCATCGCTGATCTGTACTTCTGGGTGGCAGCGCACAAGAATGCCAAGGGCACCGGTGGCGAGTTGGTGGTTCCCATCCCGATCACCACTGACGTCTCTGAGTACACGACGGAAGAGATTCGCGACGTCAGAGACACGCTGGGAACAGGCGTAAAGCGACTGCGTCGCTACAGCAACACTCAGAACTTCTTCACGCAGTTCACTAATAGGAAGTTGAACAACGGGTTCGGCTTCCTGCACTCGCCAGCACTAGTCCCAGGGTTCTACTTCAGGAACATCGAGGGCCTGGAATCTGGCGAAGGCGAAGTACCGTGGGGCTTTGAAAACTTAGGTTTCACGGCCATAGCGCACATCATCGCTGGCTCGGTTCTCACAATCTCGCCTTCCATTCGTGGAAACATCCTGGAGGTGCGCTCGAGCGCTGGTGGCGGCGTGATGCTGTCATGGCGGTTGAACTCAGCGCAGATCTTCGATACAGCTGGGGTCACCGATACGGCACTTCACGTCACTGTAGACCAATCGAAGTTGCTCGTCAGCAAACCTATCACGATGATCCTGCGCATCGAGCCCAACGTGTCGTCGGTGATATACATCGACGGCGAGCTCAATGCGTCGGCTGCGACTCCAGTCACGGACCTGCCGCTGGATCCGTTCCCCATTCCTGCTGAGCCGGTGTCGTTCTCGCAGGCGAACCTCGTACTGGGCATTCACTCAGTCGCAGCAGGAGTTGACGACAAGTACGGGGTCAGCTGGTACAACAATGAGCTGCTGCTGTTCAGTCGCGCACTCGCGCCCGCCGAGATGAACACGGTAGGCGAGTACTTGTCTCAGAAATACGGCTCCAGCTGGACTACCATCGTATGAGCGCCCAACTGAGCTTCCCGTGGAAGCAGTCCGCGCTGCTGGTAACGTTCCAGTACGGTGATCTTGATGATCCCACCTACCTGCGTCGTACCAACTTTACGACGCTTCTTGAGGATCCCGACGGCGAGGAGTACGCC
>Ga0137432_1000188_pt1 | contig 43875 bp, 60 predicted proteins | sample EasRivERMZT820_2_FD_102337 | JGI IMG/M metagenome (GOLD analysis project Ga0137432, IMG submission 102337) | Soil microbial communities from meander-bound floodplain in the East River, Colorado, USA - East River MetaG ERMZT820_2 | ecosystem: Environmental > Terrestrial > Soil > Floodplain ... | reverse complement strand
ATGCTTGGAATGCTGTTCTCGATTTCTTCGGAGTTCACTCGCCCTCGACTGAAGCTATCTGGATGTCTAGAATGATCGTTGAGGGTCTAGCGATTGGTCTTGAAAGATATTCTAAGCTGTCTGAAGAGGCAGCTGAGCATGTTGGCGAGAAGACGCTGGAAGGTCTCTCTCGTTCACTAGCAGACATATCGACAATGGTTCATGACAATGTCGATCTTACTCCAACCATCACGCCAGTCCTTGATCTTACTGATGTGAAACGTCGTTCGGCAGAACTTTGGAACATGCTCGATACTAAGCCGATTGCCGTGGATTCGGCACTTGTTTCAGCTCAACAAGCTGAAGCCGGTGTCCAACAGACTAGAGACGATGCGGATGCTTCTGATTCACTAGGTGGCGACACGTTTAACTTCGTGCAAAACAACACCTCGCCTAAGGCCTTGTCGACGGCGGATATTTACAGGAACACTAAGAACCAACTGTCTACCGCGAGGGGGGTGCTACCCACGTAATGATCACTAAGATTGAAGTACGATCGGCCCTCGGCCAGCTGCTTACATTAGAGCTAGAGACAACCAACGATGGTCTGATTGTCCAAGATATTGATGGGTTAGACCCAGTCAAGGCGAATCTCGTTTCATCGTCTTTCGCACAGTTGGATGGAGGAATATACCAATCCAGTCGCAGAGAGACCCGGAACATGATTATAACTCTGGGTCTCGATCCTGACTATGTTACAACCTCTGTTCGTGATCTTCGTAAACAGTTGTATAGATTCTTCATGCCAAAGACTGCAGTAAACCTCAGATTCTTTATGGAAGACGATCTCGTTGCGTCGATTGATGCGCGGGTGGAAACGTTTGATTCAATTCTCTTCACAAAGGATCCTAAGGCTATTATATCTTTGATCTGCTTTGATCCAGATTTCGTGGATCTTACAACAGTCGAGATCTCGGGTGATACTGTCGAAAGTACTGATGAGATCACTGTTGAGTACGACGGTAGTGTTCCGACAGGCATCCTATTTACACTTATGGTTGACCGGACTCTTGAAGAGTTTACGATCTATCACCGTGCTGGCGATGATGTTGTGAATACTCTAGACTTCTCGGCCAATCTAGAAGCTGATGATATTCTGACTATTAATACAATTACAGGAAGTAAAGCTGTATCACTAACGCGTTCGTCCGTAGTGAGTTCACTTCTCTATGGCATGTCTCCTCAGTCTATATGGATTGAGCTTCAGCCTGGGACGAACTATATTCGTATCTATGCTGTTGGTGCAGCGATTCCCTTCACCATCGATTACATAACTAGGTACGGAGGCTTGTAATGGAGGTGTATATCCTTGACAGCCTCTATCGTCGTATCGCAGTAGTGGACAAGTTCGAATCTCTTATCTGGGCAGAGCGGATGCGTTCGGCCGGTGACTTCGAGTTGCATATTGTGTCCTCTGTTCAGAATAGAAACTTGTTCATTCCAGGTGTGAATTTGGCAACTAACATCTCAACTCGTATTATGACGGTGGAAACTGTCCAAGATAGCACCGACGATGAAGGACGCCGTACTCTAAAGGTCACAGGCCCTTCTATCGAGAACGTTCTTAGGCAGAGAATCATTGCGATGGATTCTGCTGGGGAATGGATTCCTTGGGAGAGTGATGAAGATGATCCTAGGGCCATAGCAACTGACATGTTTCATGATATTTGTGTCACGGGGATTCTCAACGCTGGAGATGTTATATCCGGAGTAACAGAAGGAAGCTTCTATCCTGCAGATACGATCGCAGAGCCCTCTGAGCTGATCATCTATATTCCAGACATCCAAGACTTGTACACGGGATTGAAAGATCTCTGTGATGCGTATACGATGGGTTTCCGTCTTGTTCGTCATCCAGTTACCAATACGTTATATTTCGATGTCTATATGGGGAGTGATCGCACTACAGCTCAGACTACCCTCTCTGCTGTGGTATTCAGCCCAGACCTTGACAACCTTCGTAATACAAACCGACTAACGTCGTCTGCATTGTTCAAAAACGTAGCTTACGTGGTTAACGACACAGATCACGAAATCGTGTATCAGGATGACATTGATCCAGACATTGCTGGGTTCGACCGACGGGTGTTGTTTGTTTCCTGTGACGAAGGTCTAACTTCTGATGAGATGATCCAGAAGGGCAAGGACGAACTCGCTAAGAATCGAATGATGTCAGCGCTGGACGGACAACTTGCTACGTTGACATCCTATGTCTACGAGATAGATTACTATCTAGGAGACCTCGTAGAGCTAAGAGACGATGACGGCACTACAAGCAATATGCAGGTAACCGAACAAATCTTCATCCATGATAAGGAAGGAGAACGTGCATATCCTACACTGACAGTGAATACGTTCATCTTCCCAGGATCGTGGATTGCATGGGACTTTGCTGAAGAGTGGGATGATCTTACCACTGAACATTGGGACGAATTGCCGTAATGAAGGAGGTGTACTATGGCTGTTGGCGATGATGCCGCAGCAGCGGGTTATGCTCTGGTTCCTGATAACACAGAGGAAGGACGCGTTCGCTGGGGCGCTCGTGAGATTAATCGTACTCGGGACTTCATTGCTTTGCTCAAAGCTTTGATTCCTGTGGGTAAAGCGAATTACCGTACTTCGGCTGGCATATCCTCTGGTACGGCCGACCCATCGGGTGGTAACGATGGAGACATCTACTTCAAGATTCTGACGTAGGAGGGTAAATGGCTACGTCAGGTCAAATTCTTGGTGATGCTCTGTCAGGCGAAAGAGTCTACTTCAACTGGCAGTTAGCATACCAAAACATTGCGGGTAACTATTCTCAGATTAACTGGCAGGTTGGTTGGATATTCCCTGCTTTGACTTGTCGTGGCCTTCGTTCGGGTTTTGCAAGCATCGGTGGGATAACTGTATACCAGTCTTCTGGTTCTGGGGACAACGTTCATCACTTTAGCTCTTCACACCTATCTTCTTCAGGTGATCACCCCGGTGCAAATCAGTACGCAGCGGGACAATTCGGTGTTGTTCATAATGCTGATGGAACTAGAAACTTCGGTGCGTCTGTGTCTATGCGAGGCTGGGAAGGTGGTGGACCTAATTTCCTATCTGATGGATCAGGTTCTTGGGATCTTCCTGTCATTCCTAGAGACCCAGGCGCCCCGAGTGCTCCAGTTATGTCTAACATCGATCAGACTACGCTAGATCTTGCCTGGACGCAGAATCCTTCCGATGGGTTACCAGTAACGGTCTATACCATTAGTTACGGAACGGCTACGGATGCAACGGGAAGTACTACAACGTCAGATATCCCAACGAAGACGATCTCCGGACTAAATCCAGGCGTGAAGTACTACTTCAAGGTTAAAGCTACTAACTCAGTTGGAACTGGGCCATATTCTTCGATCTCGAATGCTACGATGGTTGCGGGCGCATATGTCTTAGATGGCGGAATTTGGAAGAAAGCTATTCCTTATGTAAGGGATGGTGGAACTTGGAAGGTAGCCAGACCATATAGTAAGAGTCTTGGTGTCTGGCAAAGGTCAATTAACTAGTCCTCCGTTGTAAGGGAGGTGAGAGGTGCTCAACATGGCACAATGGTCTCAGATTCTGTTGACTGCTACATTGGCAGTTATTGGGTCTTCGGGTTTCTGGGCCTATATGCAGCGCAGAGATAGTAAAAGGTCTCAAACAGATCTTCTATTGCAAGGGCTGGCATATGATCGTATCATAGCTATGGGTATGTCATATATTGAGCGTGGTTGGATAACCAATGACGAGTACAATGACTACCGAAAACTCTACGATGCCTATAAAGCACTCGGAGGGAATGGCGTAACAGAACGCATTATGGCGGAAGTAGCCAGTCTTCCCCTTAAACAACGCGCTAAATACGCAGAAGTTATCCGTGAAGCCAAAACAAGGAGCGCACCTAATGACGACACCAATTTCGACAACCTCCACGAAGCTGCCTAGTGGAGCGGTGTATGATAAGCTGAAACTTACTGCGCAGTTGATTCTTCCGGCTTTCGCTGCGCTATATTTCGGTCTGTCTCAGATCTGGAATCTTCCTGCTGGTGCGGAAGTAAGTGGAACTATATCTCTCCTTAACGTGTTCGTTGGAGTGATCGTGGTGTGGCTCAAGTCTCTGCATAACGCAGCTGGAACTCAGTACGATGGGTTCTTAACTTGGGAAGATCATGACGAGGGAAGTTCGTTGCGCTTGACAAGTATCGACATTCAGGCGCTTGAGAACAAGGGTGAGATTCTTATGAAAGTTAGTCGACCCGAACCGCCAATTGCTTAGTTCGCGGGCTAAACATCTCCTATAATGAGACCCTAACAAAGGAGAACGTATGTTAAGAAAGCCCAAACCGCCAAGCAAGTTGGAGTTGGCGATTGACGCACTACTCGATCGTATCGCGACAGAAGAATACGATTCCGAGGATACATCCAAACTTGTTGATCAGGTAACAAAGCTCATTAAGCTGAAGGAGATTTATAACCCAAAGCGACCGAGCCCAGACACCTGGATCCTCGTGGCTGGAAACATCCTAGGAATCGTGATCATCATCGGACACGAACGAGCAAACGTCATAACCAGCAAAGCACTCGGCTTTGTGATGAGGCTGAAGTAGCGAACTTTTCAATTGTTAAGGACGAGATGATAGGGTGTGTAGCTGACAACTACATGCCCTCTCGTTTTTGGTCGCAAAATTTTCAAGCCCTCTAATGAGACCCCTACGAAAGGAAGACCATGATTCAGGTAAACTGCATCGTGACCGGAGAAGAGAACGAAACCTCTGTAATCGCCGTGCATGCAGACACCGAAGTCGAAGTGAAGATCACTACCTCATTACGAGAAGAAGAGATCACTATGACTTGGGCGGAAGCAACGGTGGTGAGAGACCTACTTATCCTCGCCGAGAACAACGTGTAATACCCGGACGTGTAATCCCTACTAGAGCTCAAAGCCAGGGTCCCTACAAGGACTTTGGTTTTCGCATGGAATTCAAGCCCTCTAATGAGACCCTAGTGAAAGGATTACCAGGTGGACACACCAGAATCAACCGCGGCTTTAGTCATCGAAGGAATGGAGGAATTCTATCCCGAGTTCCTGGTCGAAACGAAACTTCCGGATACCAAAATCGCCAGAGTAGCATTCTACAAGACTATGGTAGAAATACATGAAAAGTATCCGATTAATGATCAAGAAGTCCAGGAACTTGTGATGTTGGAAATCAACCGGAGACTTGACAGAGCCATGGATGGATTGGCTGAGCACATTAAAGGTAGACTAAGTAAACTGAATTAAGTCTCAAGGGTAAGATTCTGTGAAATTTACAGAGTCTTACTCTTTATATTCGCAAAGAAAACCAATCCTATAATGAGACCCCTACGAAAGGAAGACCAATGATCATGATTCGACGCGATTTCAAGAACGAATCAGGAGAAGAAGTCACAATGGAAATTTTCCACGACGTGAAGGGTGTGACTGTAACCGTAACGACCACGCAAGGTCAAACGGAAACCATTTACTCCCCAATCGAAGCGGCAGTCCTGCGTGAGCTTCTCGGACTCCTTGAGCCCGCGTTCAAGATCGGGTATCCCGACTAGCTCTCAGAAACCAGACTCCCCTGACAAGGAGTTTGGTTTTCGTTTCTCAAAAATTCCCCGGGTGGAATTTTCAGAAAAGGTCGCAGGATTTACATGGGCCCTAATGAGACCCCCCTACTGAAGGAGAACCCCATGAAGAAGATTGATGAAGCACTTGTCAAGGCCACTTCTGACGGAACCATCAACATGAAGGCACTCGTCATCAAACTCGCTGCGATGACGGCTGCTACTGCTGTTGGTATCGCCGGAACTGTACTTGTCCAGCGCAGCCTCGATCGGAAAGCGTCGGACTCTGAATAGGAGAAGCCTAAAGCCCCGTTACACGGGCTTTGGGTTTCGTTATGCCCAGGGAGGAGGATTATGGGCTTGCTTAAACTTGTCTTAACTATCTTGATGGATGTTCTTATCTTGATAGCGTCGATCTATGTAGTGTTCTATGCTCTAGTACCATTCGTAATGATATGCGTCATTGTTGCGAGACACGACTCAGCTTCAAGAAAGCGAGAAGAACAAGAGCAACGGGAGAAGAACACTGTAAAAGGCTATATAATGACGGACGAGGAGTTGGATCGGATGTATGGTGGCCCTTGGTGATCTAATGAAGCGGTTCGAGAAGCTTGTAGTAGATAACTCACCAACCATCCTCACTGCAATTGGTGTAACTGGTACTCTCACTACAGCATATTTGACCGCACAAGCTACGTTCAAGGCCGCAGAGCTCATTTACTTAGAAGAAGTACGACGCGTGAAGTTACGTGAACAAGGCGACGAATCACCGGGATATCTACTTCCAAAGGATGCCGTTAAACTTGTTTGGAAACTTTATATTCCGACCTTAGGTACAGCAGCTTTGACGATGACTGCAATCATTTGCTCTAATCGGATCAACTCTCGTCGTGCAGCCGCGGTGGCCGTTGCATATTCTATCACTGAGAAGGCCTTCGCTGAGTATCGCGATAAGGTTGTTGAGAAGATTGGAGAGAAGAAGGAAGAAGCTCTTCGCTCTGAGTTGGCTCAGGCACGTGTCGACAGGGATCCCGTTGGCAACGCCACAGTCATCATCGGAGAAGGACGAGTCCTATGCTACGAAGAGTTCACCGGGCGATTTTTCTATTCCGACATGGAGGCCCTCAGGAGAGCTGAGAACGACATCAACGCTCAGGTGATCAACGATTCATATGCAGCACTGTCGGATTTGTACGATTTACTTAATCTCCCACATACTTCCGAGTCCAGCGAAGTCGGTTGGAATCTTGATCGGCTTCTCAAGTTGGAGTTCTCACCGCTTATCTCGGAAGGTCGTCCGTGCATATCTGTCGGGTTCTCTGTTAAGCCTATCCGTGGTTTCGCCCGACTCCAGTAATACCTAATCAAGAAGGAGAACCAAGTGAAGTCGCTGTTCAAGGTACTCAAGACCAAGAAGGTCATCATTCCTGTTGTCGCGACTCTCTTCACGGCTGTCCTCGTCATCGGCCTGGGAGTCGCTAGCAAGTCTGAGCTCGCTATCGAGGACGAAACTGAAGACGAGTAACAAATGTCGTATTTAGACTATCTGATCAGGATAGTAATAGCCAAGAATAATGAAACCATTGAAAGAGCTGTCGAAGAGGCAACCAAAGGTGGTTTGCATGAGGTCAAAGTTACATGGAAAATGGCCAATTGGGCTGTATCAGCCGAGGTAGATCCGTCAGTTCCATATGGCGAAATTCACGAATTCCGAGAAGATTAGGGCGGGTAAGGACGTGCTCAAGAAGACCATCACCTACAAGGATTTCCTCGACAATGATGTTACCGAGGATTTCTACTTCAATATGACCAAGATGGAACTTGCTGAGATGGAGGTCCTCAAGGAAGGGGGTCTTCGTGAACATCTCACTCGAATCATCACCATGCAGGACCGCCGCGAGATTCTGAATGCTTTTAAGGATCTTATCTCGGCTACAGTTGGTCGACGTTCTGAAGATGGAAAGCGATTTGAGAAGTCCGAAAAGATCACCAATGAATTTATGCAAACCGACGCATATTCTGAGCTTGTGATCTCATTCTTCACGAACCCAAACGCCGCAGTCGAGTTTATCAGTGGTGTGATGCCCAAGGATCTCGTCGACAAGGTTGACATGTCACAGATTATGTCTCAGCCGTTGGTTTTTGAATCCGGGCAGAAGGAAGAGACGCAGGATCCTGCAAAGAAGATCGAGGACTACAGCTTTAACGAACTTGAGTCTATGCCTTACGATCTTTTCTTGGATCTCTTGGCCAAGCACAAGGGCTCTGTCTCCAAGCCTGTTTTGTCGATTGCGATGCGAAGGGCTGTTCGAAAGGACGGTGAGTAGATGATTTGTAAGACTTTGTTCCATTTATTCATGACCTGTATAACAGGCGGGTTGTGGCTATTGGGCCTTGTCATCTGGCGAATCTTGAAATGATGCGACGCAGGGGGATCAGCAAAGGCGGAAGGGTTTGGGTCTCATCCCAACCGTCTTATTCCGGCTGCTAGATCTTAAACGACAACCGACGGGTAGATAATTGCGCCCGACGTCGCTAATCTTATTTGGAGGATTCTATGCTTGAATACCCGGAAACTAACTGTGAAAAACACCCGGACTGTTTATGGGAATGGGATGGTTATTGTTGGATATGCATCGATTGTATACTTAATAGACCTAGCGTTGAGATTCTGTATTTTCCTGATGGACCTAAGCGTTACTCCGGAGAACTATACGACTAGTTCGTCGCAAATCTATATTGGGGAGTTTTCATGAATTTAAACGAACTATTCGAGATCTGTCGAATAGAAGAGCATTCGTGTGGGTTCGTCCGTGTCCTTCTACGCATAGGGACGATGCGATGAATAGAAGATGTAATATCTGTGAACGTCTTGTACGACAATGTCTTTGCGAGTGGAGTGTCTCGCAAAATAAACATCTCATCTAATGAGACCCCCTAACAGAAGGAGACCCTAATGACCAAAACGGAAATCACGAAAGCGATTGCCACGTTTGTCGTTGGATCTGCCACATACACGGTTGTCAAGGAGATCATCAAGAACAACACTGACCCAGATGGGGTAGCCGATAAGGCTGCCGTAATGATTGCCAGTTATGTTCTTGGTGTCATCGCTGCTGACGCCAGTAAGAAGTGGACGGATTCGAAGATCGACAAGCTCGTCGCCGAGTGGAGAAAGTTGACGTCGAAGGACGAACTAACCACTGTCTAGTTCTCGAAGCCTGAGCCCCCACAAGGGCTCTGGTTTTCGCATGGAAAGAAGGATTCGTGGACGAAAGAGAGTTTCCAAGCAACAAGCGTCCCCTAGCTCGACCGGCTAAGACTGCGAAAGAGACCGTTGAGAAGGTAGTCACGGGCAAGGTAGTCACTCGGCGCAAGCCTTTGACCCGCCGGTTCGCGGAGACATTCATCGCGGAAGACTCTCAGAGCGTTGGGCGCTATGTTCTACTCGAAGTGTTGATTCCTGCATTCAAAGATCTTATCTCTGATGTGGCTCGTGAAGCAGTAGATCGTACCCTGTTCGGTGGCGGCCGGAGTGGTCGAGGTCGGCCTGGGTTCCGGTCGAGTGGCTCGAGCAGTCATGTGAGCTACAATCGATATTCCTCGACGCCGCAAGGCCCGCCATGGCGTAGAGACGATGAACGACCAGGAATCAGTCGGATGGCACGTCGCAACCATGACTTCGATGAAATCGTATTGGCTACCCGCGCGGAAGCCAATGAGGTTATCGATCGGTTGTTCGATCTGATTTCGAAGTACGAGCAAGCCACTGTGTCCGATCTCTATGACCTTGTAGGGCTCGAGGCGAAGTTTACTGATGAGAAGTGGGGATGGCGTGATATGCGTGGCGTCCAAGCAGTTCGAGTAGGCGGTGGATATCTGCTGGATCTACCAAGACCAGAACAGCTAGACTAAGGCCATGCTATGGCCACAATGTCGGAGCGTGAGCTTCTGAAACAGGCATATCCTTACCCAAGATGGTGGGCAAAGGTAGACAAGATGTCCGATGCCCAGGTGCATGCAACTTTCATACGAATGAAACAAGAAAGAAAGGTTGCGTAATGAATCTCAAACCAATCATGAACGCAGTGACTAGTAGAACTTCGCGTCAGGTTCTGAAGGTACGTAAGCATTCGCCGGTTCTTCTCTTCACGGCCGGCGTTGTAGGAGTTGTCACTGCCGCTGTCCTTGCAAGTCGTGCCACTCTGAAGCTCGACGATATTCTTCTGGATGCGCAAGAGGATCTTGACAAGGTTCGCGAAGCAGAGCTGATCAGCTACACCGATGAGATGCGTCAGCGTGATCAGGTCATCATTTATGTCCGGACCGGTATGCGAATCGCTCGTGTCTACGCGCCGGCGGTCGGGGTCGGAGTGCTCTCCATCCTCGCTCTGACTGGCTCGCATGTCATCCTCACGAAGCGGAATGCAGCTATGGCGGCAGCGTACGCCGTCCTTGACAGAGGGTTCCGGGAGTATCGGGCTCGAGTCGAGGAAGCTTACGGTTCTGATCGGGAGCGGGAACTTCGTTATGGTCTGAGTGATCGAGAGGTCATCGACTCCGAAACTGGAGAGGTGACCACCGTCTATGACATCAAGACGGGATCCTCTATCTACGCTCGGCTGTTCGATGAGACGAATCAGAACTGGAACAAGGAACATCACTACAATCAGTTCTTCCTCGCATCGCAACAGCAGTATTGCAACGATAAGCTCCGGGCTCAGGGTCATCTCTTCCTGAACGAGGTTTACGACATGCTCGGGATGGAGCGGTCCAAGGAAGGCGCCATCGTTGGATGGGTCTGGAACGACTGTGACGGTGGACCCGAGAACAACTATGTCGACTTTGGCATCTTCGTCGGAAATCGAGAGATGGGGATGCGATTCGCCAGAGGGTACGAGCGGTCAATCTGGCTCGACTTCAATGTTGATGGAATCATTTACGACAAGATCTAGGATTTTAGCATGAAAGAATGTAATTGTGACTGTGATCGTTGTGATATCGGCGATTGTCCTAGAGATGGGATATGTTCATGAAGAAATTGATTATCGGTGCTGTTGGAGGTGTTCTCATCGGTATTGGCGCTGGATTCTTCGCTGGCCGTGAATTGACACGCCGGCAGTTGGGAGCTGAATACGACGAGCGTCTCGAGCACGAATTGAATGCAACCAAAGTTTACCTCAACAACAAGTTCAAGGACCAGGTTCTAGCCTCCATCAACGAGGATATGCAAGAAGATCCTCAGACCGAACAAGAAGTCGACGGTGCTAGGGGAGTATCTAACGAGACTATGGAGCGGGTTATCCATGGTCTCAGGTACGGCCCGACCGTTGATGCCAAGCCAGCACTAGCTGCTCGGAATGTCTTCCTCGGGAAACCAAGCAGTGAAGATGACGAAGATTACACGGAGGAGGATTCCAAGCGAACCTTGGATAGTCCTTATGTGATCAACCATAATGAGTACATGGAGGGGGCTCTTGACTATAGTCAGGTGACTCTGACGTACTTCGCCGAGGACGATACCTTGGTTGACGAGACTGACATGCCGGTGGAGAACCCTGATCGGGTTGTCGGAAATGTCAATCTCGATAAGTTCGGCTATAGGTCTAATGACCCACGCACGGTTTACATCAGAAACGAGAACCTCGCGGCCGATTACGAGGTTCTCTTGCACGATGGATCCTTCGGCGAGGTTGTCCATGGACAGATCTCAGATCCCCGACGTAAGGCATCCTCACGAAAGATGCGCAAGGAGTAGCTGTGGATAAGCCGCTTGATGAGCTGTATTTCATATGGCTCTACAGTCAAGTCGGCGACCCTGATATCAAGAATCCAGCCCGTACATATTGGAGGATCTTCAAACATCTCTTCACCAAGGAGTTCGTGTGGATCGTCCCTAATGATGATAATCGCATCGAAGACGGTAGGGATCTCAGATACGAGTTCGTCGGCGATCTGTCCCTAAAGAAGGTAGATCGAGATTGGATGAAGCTCGGATGCTCGATGTTCGAGCTTCTGGTCGGACTATCCCGGAGGCTTGCTTTCGAATGTGACGGTGAGCCCCGGGATTGGTTTTGGCATCTCATGGAGAACCTAGATCTCATGCAATACAATGATAGGAGTACTATAGATATACCTAAAATCGATGAGATATTGGATCGCGTGATCTGGAGAACTTACGAGTATGACGGACGTGGGGGTCTCTTCCCGCTTCGTTATGCGACTAAGGATCAGAGAAAGATAGAGCTCTGGTACCAGTTGAATGCATACATACTTGAGATTGGTTAGCCGGAAGGAGGGTAGATGGATTTCTTTCAGATTCTTGAGAAAGAAGTCAAAGGTGGAGCTGTTGAACTAGTTCCTGACTTCACCGTTGGTAGATCTAAAGATCTGATGATTCGCGGCCGGGCGTTCTACGCCATTTGGGATGAGGATACACAGCTGTGGTCCACAGACGAATATGACGTACAGCGAATGGTCGACCAAGCCATCTTCCGCAGGGCAATCGAACTCGAGGCTGAAGGCAAGGATGTAATTCCTAGGTATTTACGATCGTTTGCGAACAATGGATGGGCTCAGTTCAGAAGATTCCTTAACAACGTTAGCGACAATTCACATCAACTCGACGAGGAGCTGACGTTCCAAAATGGTCCTACAAAGAAAGAAGACTATGTCAGCCGTCGTTTACCATACGCGTTATTAGAAGGGGATTATAGTGCTTGGGATGAACTCTCGGGGACGCTTTACTCTCCTGAAGAGCGTGCGAAAATCGAATGGGCTATTGGTGCTGTACTGTCTGGCGATTCCAAGAAGATCCAGAAGTTCCTGGTCTTTTACGGTTCTGCCGGTACGGGGAAGTCAACCATCCTCAACATTATTCAAAGACTCTTCGTGGGTTATTACGTATCCTTTGAAGCCAAAGCGCTAGTTGGTGCTAACAATACATTCGCTACTGAGATCTTCAGAAGTAATCCCCTGGTTGCGATCCAACATGATGGGGACCTGAGTAAGATCGATGACAATTCAAAGTTAAACTCCATCATATCTCACGAAGATATGACTATGAATGAGAAGTACAAACCAAGTTACACAGCTCGGATCAATGCGTTCTTGTTCATGGGAACTAACAAGCCTGTAAGAATTTCAGATGCTAAGAGTGGCATCATTCGACGTCTGATTGATGTTAGACCTACTGGTGTTAAGATCCCTATCAATCATTACAACACGTTGATGGCCAGGATTGAGTTTGAACTTGGAGCCATCGCTTATCACTGTTTAGCAGTCTATCGTTCTATGGGTAAGAACTACTACAATAGTTATCGACCCATGGAGATGATGTTCCAAACAGACATTTTCTTTAACTTCGTTGAGGCACACTACGACATTTTTAGGGATCAGGATGGGATCTCACTCAAGCAAGCGTACGCTCTCTACAGGACTTACTGCGCTGAGACGGGAGTGGACTTCGTATTGCCTCAGTACAAGGTTCGAGAAGAACTTAGAAACTACTTCGCAGAGTTCTTGGAGAGAACAACTGTTGGTGGTGCTACTGTTCGTAGTTATTATTCTGGCTTCACTTCCGAACACTTCAAAACTCCAGTGGCTGATAGTAGTAATGTTTTTAGCCTTGTTCTTGAAGAAACTACTTCTCTTCTTGATTTGGAGTTGGCAGAACAACCAGCTCAAGAGGCTAAAGAAGACGGGTCCCCCAAAACATACTGGGCGAATGTAAAGACAACCCTTGCTGAAATCGACACATCTAAACTTCACTACGTTCGAGTTCCAGAGAACCACATCGTTATCGATTTTGACATAAGGGATGAAGATGGTAACAAATCTCTTGAACGAAATCTTGCAGCGGCTAGTGACTGGCCGCCCACTTATGGGGAGCTTAGTAAGAGCGGACAAGGAGTACACCTCCATTACCATTACACTGATGAAGCAACCATCGACCAATTGGCATCTTCTTACAGTGACGGGATCGAAGTCAAGTCCTTCAGGGGAAATTCCTCACTCCGCAGAGCGCTTAGTAGATGTAACTCAGTACCTATAGCTGAACTCAATGGCGGTTTACCGCTTAAGGAGAAGAAGGTGCTTCAAGCCGATACGATTCAAAGCGAGAAGGGCCTGCGTGATCTTATCCTGCGGAACCTGCGCAAAGAGATTCATCCAGGTACTAAGCCTTCAATTGATTTCATTGCGCATATCCTGAATGAAGCCTATGCGTCTGGTCTTGTGTATGATGTAACTGACATGCGTAATCGAATCATGGCATTCGCTAATAATAGTACCAATCAACCGTTAACATGTCTCAAAGTTGTCCAGAAAATGCGGTTCAAATCTGAAGATGTTGTGATCTGCCTTGGTGACGGAGCCACCGCAGTTGCTACGCCTGAGACCAAAGACGAACGACTATCCTTCTACGACGTTGAGGTTTATCCGAATCTATTCGTAGTTTGCTGGAAGTTCCGAGGTGCAGACAACGTCGTTAAGATGATCAATCCTACCTCTCAAGAAGTTGAGAGTCTATTCTCTCTCAAACTGGTTGGATTTAACAACCGTCGATACGATAACCATATCCTTTGGGCCCGATTCATGGGGTATGACAATGAGCAACTATACAAGCTCAGCCAGAAGATTATTGAAGGTAATGTCGGTTCCATGTTCGGTGAGGCATACAATCTGTCTTACACCGATATCTACGACTTCAGCTCGAAGAAGCAGGGGCTGAAGAAGTTCCAGATCGATTTAGGCATCCATCATATGGAGCTAGGTCTGCCCTGGGATCAACCTGTGAGCGATAAGGACGTTGCACGCGTAGTTGAGTACTGTGTAAACGACGTAGTTTCGACTGAAGTTGTGTTCGAATCGAGGGAACAGGACTTCACCGCGAGACAAATCCTTGCTGAACTCAGTGGCCTGACCGTCAACGATACCACTCAGAAGCACACTGCCGCGGTCGTATTCGGTGGTGATCGAAATCCACAACGGAGCTTCGTCTACACGGACTTGAGTAAGGAGTTCCCAGGGTATGTCTACGATCGTGGTAGAAGTAGTTATCGGGAGGAAGAAGTTGGTGAAGGGGGCTACGTATATTCCGAACCTGGCATGTATGCGAATGTCGCGGTCCTTGACGTCGCTTCGATGCACCCTACATCAATCGAGATTCTCAATTTATTTGGTGAATACACGCCTAAGTTTGCTGAGCTGAAAGCTGCTCGTATTGCCATCAAGAGGAGGGACTTCGGTGCTGCACGAAAGGCCATGGGTGGTAAGCTCGCCCCCTTCCTTAAGGACGAGTCACAAGCAGAGGCTCTTAGTTACGCTCTTAAGATCATTATCAACATTATCTATGGTCTTACGTCCGCAAAATTCGACAATCCCTTCCGAGACAACCGAAACAAAGACAACATCGTAGCCAAGCGTGGCGCACTCTTCATGATCGATCTCAAACACTTCATCCGAGAGCAGGGTTTCGAAGTAGTCCACATCAAGACGGACTCAGTGAAGATTCCTAACGCTACTCCGGAGATCATCGAGGCAGTCAAGCTGTTCGGTGAGAAGTATGGCTATGAGTTCGAACATGAAACTACCTATGATCAGCTCTGTCTGGTAAACGATGCTGTCTACATCGCTCGAGAAGATGAGTGCTTCGTGCCGAAGTGGACTGCAGTAGGTGCTCAGTTCCAACATCCGTACGTCTTCAAGACACTCTTCAGCAAAGAAGAGATCACTTTCAACGACTTGTGTGAGGCTAAGTCCGTCTCGCAAGGAGCAATGTATCTGGACTTCGAGACCGATCGACCGATGGTTCTTGTGGAGGGGATGCAATTCGTCGGTCGTACAGGTTTGTTCGTTCCTGTCAAGACCAAGGGCGGCGTTCTCTATCGTGTGAAGGACGGCAAGCACTATGCCGTTACTGGTACGAAAGGCTATCGTTGGATCGAGGCAGAGCACGCCAAGAACATGTCTATGGAAGATGTGGACATGTCCTACTTCGAACATCTAGTAGAGGAGGCTTACAAGGCTATCGATTACTGGGGGCCATTTGCTACATTCACTGCGTAGGAGGAGTCATGGAAAGAGACACCATCTTGAAGGAGATCTTCTACGCTCTAAGAAAAGAACTCGGACGAAACCCTTCTCATATTGAGGTTATGGAAAAAATCCGCGGAAGGAAAATTCTATGAACGGTCGCACAATGAAGGGTATCATTCCTGATCTCAACCATAAGGAGATTGTAAACGTTCCTTTGGTGGTTTATATCGATGGCGAAGGAAATATGACTGATGCCTTGGACAAGCGAAAGGGTGTCACTCGCCATGTTATTGGAGAGGCAGTAGTCCACGGAGACGAGGTGTCTATGACTTTGGCGGATCATGGAATGGCCGACAATGTACTGGATAATCTGTTGGCTCATCCACAGGCTGCTTCATTCGGTCTATCTTTCTCGCCAGAAGATAAGGTAGAAAATGCCTAGTGAAGCTGAGCGTCTTCGTCAAGCCATTGCGGCTCATACGTCATCAACACAGGATCTCGTCAAGGTTTTAGCTGCCTTTCGAGAAAGCATCCTCGATTTTCATCGTGAATGGCGTAAAGTAAATCAACTCGTTCAGAAAGATAGTACTACTCCAGAATCTGGTCATCTTTGTTCAACATTCTGTCCTGAGCACGGCTAAGGAGAACTAATGGCACAAGGTGAGCACATTACTTTCGACGACGCCCGACTATTGTTTAAGAACTTCTCTGGCAAGGAGACTAAGTTCAATCGTGAGGGCGATCGCAACTTCTGTGTGGTCATCCCAGAGGACGACGTTGTAAAGCAACTTCTTGAAGATGGTTGGAACGTCAAGAGTTTGGCTCCTCGTGAGGAGGGTGACGATTCTCTACATTACATGAAGGTCTCAGTGAGTTACAAGGGGCGCCCGCCGAAGATCGTCATCATTACTTCACGTGGTCGGACCGACATCGATCAGGATCTCGTGTCCATGCTGGACTTCGCGGATATGGCTAAGGTCGATTTGATTGTTCGGCCATATCACTGGACGGTCAAGGGCGACACTGGTGTGTCTGCATATTTGAAGACTATGTTCGTCACCATCCGTGAGGACGAGCTCGAGCTACGTTATGCTGATGTTCCGGAGATTTCTTATCCTCGTCCTCTGGCTCTCGAATCTGGTAATTTCATTGACGGGGAGGTTGTCGATTGAACAGGTTCTGGCTGAAGTTCAGATACCCTTTCAGAATGGCTCGCCTGTCTTTCGGCTTCTGTCCACTCTGCAATTCTTCGCCTCCTTTGGATTCGTGTCAAGTATGTAGTGGTTCGCATATCTATGGTCCTAACATTGGTGGCCTTAGGAAAGAAATCTGGCTTCAAAGATTTGAGCAATGGCATGAAGAAAGGACACATAACCTGTGAAGAAGCTATCAGTGGACCGAACCCAGTCTGATAAGAAACGAGCTGGGTCCAGACGTAACAAGAAGCTCAAGAATGTTCAAACGTTTTCCTCTGACTGTCGGAGAACCTAATGGTTAAATGGTCATGGATTATCACATCCGGCCTTTTGTGTGGGACAATTGGACTTATAGTCGGATTCTTTGTTTCCATACACTTTGTCGGTAAAGTAGTCAAAGAAGCTAATTCTGTGAAAGACAAGAATACTATTACAACTATACAGAAAGCAGAGCGATGAGCCTCGACACCCAGCGATACACCCACGTGCCCTTGTATGTGGAAGCTGTTCAGGTGACGGCCGACAACATGACCGATGTTGCTGAGTGGGCCGGAAGTACTATTCAGACCGACTCCGATAAGCAACAATTCATCAAGGTCGCTACGATTCGGCCTCTCCGTGATCGGCAGACGCAGGCTTATGTCGGCGACTGGGTACTGAAAACCGATGTCGGGTTGAAGGTGTACACAAATAAGGCCTTCGCTCGCGGTTTCATTGCTGCTCCGATGGAGACTGCGGCTGTATGATCAGGATAACTCCTGAAGGTTAGGTAGAGAAACGGGGCTCTGCCTTTCCTTGAGGAGTTAGGAGGTGAGAGAAATGAAGGGGCGCTAAAGACGCCGCTTGAGGGTAGGGGGAGGACATCTGTAAGGAGAGGTACAGGTGATCCACGGGCCCCTACCTTCTTCACGGGGTGGTCGTTTAATGGTAGGATACAGTTCGGTCTGGATAACTGAGATCTGGGTTCGATTCCCAGCTACCCCACTTCGCAAATTATACATTCCCTATAATGACCGATGGACCCATACTAAAGTCATCACCGAGTCACTTAATGCCGTCGAGACCCGCAGATCGCAGAGTGACTAGGCAGGATCGTAGTGTCCGAGTCCCGGAGAATGAGGTGGACGTGCATGCCATCTCATTTTGGGCACTCGCAAGATTTACATAGGCCTTAATGAGGTATCCCCCGGTGAAAGCAGAAAACTGCGATTGTCGGGAGGGCCTCGAAAGGGTAAGGCTCCGTATGTAAGCTGCGGAGCCTTACTCTTTATTTACGCAAACCCTATCGTTTTTAGTCGCATTTAAACCATACTGTCTAATGAAACCCCAATGAAAGGAGCCATCATGGACAAGGCATGGTACATGGCGCTAGCTACCAATGGAAACGTCGTATTCCTGCTGATAGTAGTAGTCGTGGCCGCCCCTACGTTCGTCGTGCGCCGAGTAATCAGGAGGTTCAATCCTGACAAGGACTAATGTCGAAGAATAGACTGCTCATAACTGACGGTCTATTCTTTGCTCGCAAGGTCTACTTCCCCTCTAATGAGACCCTATGAGAGGATTTAAGATGGATGCTGCATATCAACCAGCCGGTATCCCAGTCAATCTCATCTATTTGGGACCAACCGAGATCATGCTCGTTTCTGTCGTTGCAGGAGCGATCATCGGAGTTGCGTATCAGGTAGGTCGTGAACGACAAAGGAGATGGGTAGGTAAACTTGTTGCCAAATCATTTGAAAAATCTTTGAAAACGTCTTAAGGTTTGAGCCCCTAACAAGGGCTCTAACTTTCGCAAGGTTTACAAAGGCTCTAATGAGACCCATATCTACCGAAAGGAAGAACCATGTCGACCGAAGGAATCGTCGTCGGCGCCATTGTTGGCGTTGCCGTTGGAGCCATCTCTGCCGTCGTTGCAAATGGAGCAATCCGTGAACTACTCGAGAAATCACACCAAGAACAACTCGAGGAGGTAAGGCACGCGTCATTCAATGAAGGCTGGGGAGCCGCCAGCACTAACGCGAACAATGTCCGACAGTCCTACGTTCGTCTGTTCCCCGAACCGGAAGAGCCAAAGGGTACAACCCTCAAAGCAGGCCGCAAGGCCGCCTAGAAAGCTTTAGAGCCCCTTAAACAAGGGCTCTAGAGTTTCGCATAGAAAGCATGTTCTCTAATGAGACCCCCTATATAAGGAGAAGCTATGCTAAGCGTAGACGAGATGACAGCAATCTTGGACAGTCTTTATCGGAAGCAATCGGACCGACTTGTTGCGTCGAATGAGCCATTGGAGAAATTCCTCGATCGACCTGATGAGAAGGGCGTGACCTTCGAGATCGAATGTTACGAGACCCTAATCGAGCACGCAGAAGCTGACGCTCAATCCTGAAAGGAGTCGCCAGGGCTCACACAAGGGCTCTGGTTTCGTCTTCGCATGGAAAGCACGCCCTATAATGAATACTAACGAAGGGACACTCACCATGTCTGATCAAGTACTAATGCAAGCCCATGTTATAGGCCTAGTTCTCTTAGGCGGAGTTGGTGGTGCATGTATAGTTCTACTGTTCAGGAAATTTGGACCACGTTAGTAAGCCAAGTCCCTACGGGGACTTTGGTTTCCTTTAAAAGGAGAAGAAAGTTGACTATCGATGAAGCGCCTCATTGGGAGCGATACTGTGTGGACTCTGGTCGTCCAGTACATATGGTAGGAGGTGATAGATGTCTTTCTCATGGCGATCAGTATGAACCATGTTTTACTTCGATTCGTATTGCAAAATGTAAACATCCAAATCGCTCACCGAACCATCCCCGGCCGCATTGTGCTGAATGTGGATTAGACTTGGAGGAGTGATGACACAAAATTATGAAGAACGTCTTATGTTTCGTTTAGAACGTCTTAAATCTGGTGATTGGCAGTTTGGTTGTGATGGCCAACATACTGGTATAGGAATTCCTGGCTGCCCAAGAGAAAGACACCATCATGATTATTTCTGTGAACAACCTACTAAAAATGAGCTGCGTCTTGCCGGAGTCGATCCTAAAGATTTTCGAAGTCGTAGGAGGAACTAATGACCCCGATCTATGATCAGCTATTGTGGGAGTACATTGATCGAGAGGACACGACCTTTGAGACCTACCATGGTACCTCTGAGACGAAGATTCAGCTTTCTGGATCATGTACGCGGAGTGAGATACTCCATACGATCTCGATTCGACAAAAGGAGGCTGTATCTTGCTCCGAACCTATCTCTATCCTCATCAGCAAGACGCCCTTACCAGACTCGGAAACGGAAAGATCCTCTGGGGCGGGGTCGGCACCGGTAAGTCTCGAGTTGCCGCAGCCTACTACGTTGAACGGGAAGCACCCAGAGACGTCTATGTCATCACTACTGCCAAGAAGCGAGACTCCCTTGATTGGGAGGAAGAGTTTGTTAAATACGGAGTTGGTAAGACTCCTGAAGCTACTACGCATGGAGTACTTACTGTCGACTCTTGGCACAATCTCGGAAAGTACAGAGATGTCCGAGGGGCTTTCTTCATATTCGATGAACAGAGGTTGGTTGGTAGTGGAGATTGGGTCTCCAAGTTCCTCAAGATCGCACAGAGTAACCACTGGATCCTCCTTAGTGCCACTCCAGGAGACACATGGATGGATTATATACCAGTGTTTGTTGCAAATGGGTTCTACAAGAATCGCACTGAATTCAAGCGGGACCATGTTGTCTATCATACGTTCAGCAAGTTCTCGAAAGTGGCGCGTTACACCGGCGTCACACGCTTGGTCAAGTTACGAAACCAGATCTTGGTGGAGATGGCTTACCTTAAGAACACGATTCATCATTCCGAGATCGTGGAAGTCGAGTATGACAAAGAGCTCTTTGACAAGGTGGTGAAACGTAAGTGGCACGTCTATTCGAATCGACCCCTAAAGAACGTTCCGGAACTCTTCCTTGTGATGAGGAAGGTTGTAAACTCACACGCATCGCGATTAAGAACCTTGATGGAGTTGTTGGATACGCACAAGCGGGTGATTGTATTCTACAACTTCGACTACGAGCTGGACTTACTAAGGACATTGACTTCACTCGTAACGATGTCGAACGAATCTTTGGAAATCTCACAGACTGGCAATGGGAAGTTTTCAAAGGGTTCTTCATCTGTCTTCGAAGTGGCGGAGTGGAACGGCCACAAGCATGAGGCTATTCCTAAGAGTGACTCGTGGATCTATCTTGTTCAGTATTCAGCGGGTGCAGAAGGATGGAACTGTACGACCACTAATACGATGGTATTCTACTCCCTCCCTTACTCGTACAAGCAATGGCATCAAGCACACGGAAGAATTGATCGACTGAATACCCCTTTCATCGACTTGTACTACTACACTTTCTTAACAAATTCGGATATTGACCGAGCTATTAAAAGAGCTCTAGACTTGAAACGGAGCTTCAATGAATCAGCATATTATAGGGCAAGATAGAACAATACAGGACATAGGAGTGACGAAAGGGTGCAAACTAGGACATAGGAGTGACGAAAGGGTGCAAACTAGGACATAGGAGTGACGAAAGGGTGCAAACTAGGACATAGGAGTGACGAAAGGGTGCAAACTAGGGTGAAACGACACTACTTTTAGAGGATTTGGTCTTGATGAGGGCTAAAATCTGCCAAAAACCAAAAATTTTTGCCAAAAAGTTTTTTATAATGTTATTTACCTTACGCGCGCGAGTAGAGAGGTAATATATACGTTTCAAAAAAAACTTTTTCACGAAAATTTTTGGTTTTTGGCAGAATCGGACAAAACACTCTCCTCACAAGGTTAAAGGATATCGCGTGGAAAACGTGGGCTATAATAGAAGGGAGTAGATCAAGCAAATTACATACCCTCTCATTTTCGGCAGGAGTATAACATGCGAGAGAGCACTTACCAAGCTCGACTCATTAAGAAACTTCGCGATCGGTTTCCAGGGTGTGTTATCTTAAAGAATGATACGGACTACATTCAAGGTATCCCAGACCTATTGATACTTTGGGGTGGCCGATGGGGATCACTCGAGGTAAAGATTTCAGAGCATGCTTCCCAAGAGCCTAACCAAGATTACTGGGTAGACTATCTAAATGATATGTGGTTCGCGGCGTTCATCTACCCTGAGAATGAAGCGGAGATCTTAGATGCTCTTCAACAAGCACTCGAATTTAGTGGGGGCACACGCGTTCCTTAGCGCCAGTAACTATCATTGGATTAATTATGACGAGGAGAAACTCGATCGTACGTTCCTAGCTTCTATGGCGGCTAAGCGTGGCACAGAACTTCATGCCTTCGCCAAGGAAGCAATCCGTTTAGGAATCAAGCTCCCCGCGGCTAAGAGAACGTTGAACCTTTATGTCAATGATGCTATCGGCTATCGTATGACAGCCGAACAGGTTCTCTACTTTTCGCCAAATTGTTATGGTACGGCTGACACCATTGGCTTTCGTCATAATAAATTGCGAATCCATGACCTGAAGACTGGAGTGACTGAGGCATCCGTCCATCAACTAGAAGTGTATGCAGCGCTCTTCTGTTTGGAATATCGTGTGAAGCCTACTGCGATCCAGATAGAATTGCGTATATACCAGCAAGATGAAATCAAGATCTATGACGGTGATCCTGATGTGATAACACACATCATTGATCGGATCGTCACATTTGATAAGCGAATCAACGCGATGCGATTGGAGGCTGTCTCATGATTCTTGAAGAAGGCGAGTATCTCGCGCACTATGGCATTCTGCGACGCTCTGGTCGCTATCCGTGGGGATCAGGTGGTAATGTATCTACTAGAAGCCGAGGGTTCTTAGATCACATCCGAGAGCTTAGAACTCAAGGGCTAAGCGATGCCACTATTGCTTCGGGTTTTGGCATGACCACAACAGAACTTCGTGCTGCTAATTCCATCGCAAGAAATGAGACCAAGCAGGCAGATATAGCTCAAGCTCAGCGTCTGAAGGATAAGCAATGGTCGAACATTGCTATCGGCAAGCGTATGGGTTTGAACGAATCATCTGTTCGTGCGCTTTTAGCACCTGGCCAGAAGGACAAGGCTGATATCCTAGTAGCTACCTCTAACAAGTTGAAGAATGATGTCGACACTCATGGATTCATTGATGTTGGCGTCGGCGTCGAGAGGCATATAGGAATCAGTCGTACTCGTCTGGACACTGCTATTGCTCGCTTGAAAGAGCAGGGTTACGAGGTACACTCAGTTCAGATTGATCAGCTTGGTACCACAGGAAAGACTACAGTGAAGGTGCTTGCACCTCCTGGTACCACATATCGAGACATCGTCACAAACAAGAGTGCAATTCATTCCATCGCTGGTTACTCAACAGATGGCGGCCGCACTTATGAAGTTTTTCATCCCCCCCTCTCCATTAATTCGAAGCGTTTAGATGTCAAGTATGCTGAAGATGGTGGAACTGCAGCTGATGGTGTGATCTATGTCCGTCGTGGTGTGAAGGATGTATCTCTTGGTGGAGCTAACTATGCTCAAGTTCGTATCGTCATCGATGGTACGCACTACATCAAGGGTATGGCAATGTATAAGGATGACCTTCTTCCTGGAGTCGACCTTCAGTTCAATACGAGCAAGTTAAGCACCGGTCACAAGCTTGATTCTTTGAAAGAACTGAAGAAGGATAAAGAAACTGGAGAGATCGACCCTGATCTACCGTTCGGTTCCGTAATCCGACGACAGATCTTGGAGGTTGATAGTAGTGGCCATAAGAAAGTAGCTTCTGCTATGAACCTGGTGAATGAGGAAGGAACATGGGATACATGGTCTCGCAGTCTTTCTTCACAGGTTCTATCTAAGCAGAGCCCAACTTTGGCAAAAGAACAGCTTCGAATGGTAACTGATCGGAAGCAACATGAACTGGATGAGATTCTTTCACTTACTAATCCAGCTGTGCGTAAGAAGCTTCTTGAGGAATTCGCTGATGAAGCTGACTCGGCTGCTGTACATCTAAAGGCAGCTGCTCTTCCCAGACAAGCCAGTCATGTTATTCTTCCTGTAAACTCCTTGAAAGAGACTGAAGTCTACGCTCCAGGTTACCGTAATGGGGAGAAGGTTGTTCTGATTCGTCATCCTCATGGCGGGAAGTTTGAGATCCCTGAGCTCACGGTTAACAACCGTAATGCTGAAGCTAAACGAACCATCGGTACCAACGCACCAGATGCAGTTGGTATCAATCATAAAGTTGCACAACGTCTGTCTGGTGCCGACTTCGACGGTGATGCTGTACTAGTCATTCCGAACACAGGTGGTAAGATCAAGTCATCCCCCGCTTTAGAAGGATTGAAGAACTTCGATCCTATCTCTTCTTACCCTGGCTATCCTGGAATGTCGAATATGACAGCCCAGAAGAAGGGGTTTGAAATGGGCGATGTCTCTAACTTAATCACAGACATGACCATTCAAGGTGCACATAACAGCGAGATTGCTCGTGCAGTTCGCCATTCTATGGTTGTTATTGATGCTGAGAAGCATGGACTTAACTATAAGCAATCAGCTATTGACAACGGCATTGCGCAATTGAAGACGAAGTATCAAGGTAAGCCCGATGCAGGAGCAGCTACCCTAATCTCAAGAGCAAAGTCTCGCATTGATGTCCCTGCTAGAAAGCCTAGATCTGCAGCTAAAGGCGGTCCTATAGACAGGGCTACTGGCAAGAAGGTTTTTGAACCTACTGGTGAACAGTTTGTCGGGCGTGGTGGTAAGATTGTAGTTGTTAAGACTCGGTCTAAGCAGCTAGCTGAGGTTGATGATGCACATGCTCTATCATCAGGCACTAAGATAGAGACTATCTATGCTGATCATTCCAACAAGCTTAAGTCTATGGCCAACCAGGCAAGACGTGAGATGGTGTCTACTGGTAATACTAGGTGGTCGCCCAGTGCTAAGGCTGCATACTCTAAACAAGTAGAGACCCTCAGAGCTAAGTTAAACATTGCTTTGAGGAACGCCCCCGTCGAAAGACACGCCCAGCTCATAGCAAACACCACCGTTGCAATTAAACTGGCAGCAAACTCCGACATGGAACCCGCCGACCGCAAGAAACTCAAATCAAAAGCTTTAAACGATGCTCGTGCAAGAACCGGGGCTGGTAAACATCGAATTCATATCACCGATGCTGAATGGGATGCAATTCAAGCCGGCGCCATAAGTAACAATGAATTAACTAAGATTCTATCTAATGCAGACGCCGATCGTGTTCGAGCCCTCGCCACTCCTAGAAGTAAGGTTCTTATGACCTCTGCTAAAACCGCTCGTGCTAAGAGAATGCTTGCTTCTGGATACACCCAGGCAGAGGTGGCTGATGCACTAGGAGTTTCTCTAACAACACTCAAGGAGGGTGTTAAGTAGGAAGGAGGATCATGAAGGAACTAATGCTAACTACTATTGACAATCCTTATGATCCTTTCACACAATGGGAGGAATGGGATTTGTTTGACAGAACCTCCGGCTACTTTACATCCGGTCTCCTTGCAAGAATTGTCAAAAGTTCTGGTGACCTCTCCGATGCAGGTCAACGTCAAGCAATCAACGATGCAGTAGATGAGATTGTAGATCTTAATGTCTTGGGGATCTATAGGCGGGTATCTAGGGACGTTGAAGAAGGGTAGGGGGGAGGGGTCCTTTGAATTGACCTCCCTCTTGCATCGCCGGACCCCTAAAAAATGCCCCGGTGGGTCTTTTGGGCAGACTTTTTTGCCCTCGGAAAGCCGCCGGATCTAACTCGAAAGGAGTTGAAACCATGGCTAGTAGGCGGAGAAGTGATCCGGAACCAACACCAACTCCCCGTCGAAGAGCCACAACTCCTGAGGGGCGAGAAAATCAGCTTGTTGCACTAGCTGTAGACCTTGCGGAGAAGCAGTTGAGAGAGGGAACGGCCTCCGCTCAGGTGATCAGCCATTTTCTGAAGCTCGGTTCGACTCGAGAGCAGCTTGAACAAGAGCGTTTGGAGCATGAGAACGTTCTTCTTCAAGCAAAAGCTGAATCGATAGCTGCCTCGAGCAGGATCGAGGAGCTCATCGCTAATGCTATCACTGCAATGCGTTCTTACACTGGTCAGGAGCCTCCTCGAGCGGAGGAAGATTATGAGGATTAGAACTTATAGTGAGCTGTCAAGAATCGATGACATGCTTTCTCGATTTTCATACCTAAGACTCAATGGTTATCCTGGTGACCAGACATTTGGCTTTGATCGATGGATCAATCAAGCGTTCTACCATTCAAAGCAGTGGGGACGCGTTCGTCAACATGTAATCGCTCGAGATTTGGGCTGTGATTTGGGTGTTGAGGGCTTCGAGATTCATAACCGTCTCTACATCCATCACATGAATCCAATGACGAGAGCTGACATCATCGAAGGCGACGAGTCAATACTTGATCCAGAGTTCTTGATCACTACTACACATGGAACCCACAACGCAATCCACTATGGTGATGAAAGCCAAGTTCCTCGAATCTTTACCCCGAGAGTTCGTGGCGATACTAGACTATGGTAGAAAGGAATTGTAATGCGTGCAGCAAACATGCAGTCTCTGACCAACGACATGAAGGTTCGTTGGCCTGGTATGACCATCTATGGCGTCGGAGACGATGACCATAGGCTCCATGCATCTGATCACAATGAAGATGATACTCCCGGCTCGAGGGCTGAACAGTCTGATGTCGACAGTGTTCCTGAGCATCGTGCCATCGACTGCATGGTGACTGCTGGATTTACCAAGTCTGAAGCCGCTGCCTTCGTTTATCGCCTCGTCGCAGATGCTCCATCACAACGTCGCCTGAACTACGTCATTTGGCAAGACGGTATCTGGTCCAGGAATTCTGGCTGGAATCGTCAGCCATACGATGGCGAATTTCACAGTCATGTTCATGTATCCGGTCTAGCGTCGGATGATGAGAACACGGCGAACTGGCCGATCGTATTCGCTTCAGGTGGTTCGGGACCTACTGCTCCCCGTCTTCGTCGTCAATGGCCTAGCTTCATTCCGACCAACGAATACTTCGGCCACATCAAGGGCCCGGCGAAGTCTCATGGTGGTTACTACGCCAAGGAGCGTCCTGACATCCAGGCAATTCAAGAGCGTCTGAACTTCCTCGGCTACAATGCCGGTACTGTTGATGGCGTTTTCGGTGACCGAACCAAGCAGGCCGTAACTGCCTGGCAGCGGGCCCTCTACTCGAGTCAAACGTCTCGTTACGGCGAGGTCTGGACTGACGACTGGAAGCGTCTGTTTACCTACTAGACCACCGAAGGAGGTGGCCACATGGAGCAAAGCATCCTCAAGAGCGTCAAGAAGGTTCTCGGGATCGAAGCAAGTGATACTTCATTTGATCTCGATATTTTGATCCACATTAACTCCGCCTTCGCCACGCTGAACCAACTCGGCATCGGTCCGGATGATGGATTCGAAATCGAGGATGACGATGCCGAATGGAGCTCCTTCTACGGCACTGATCCTCGCTACAATGCCATTCGAACTTATGTCTGGCTCAAAGTTAAGACTGTATTCGACCCACCACAAACGTCATATGCTGTAGAAGCTGTGAAGGAACAGATTCGAGAGCATGAGTGGCGGTTGAATGCTTACCGAGAAACCACCGAATGGATAGATCCCAACCCACCAGTGATTCCCGAAGAGGAGGTATGATGCCTGAACTTACAATCGTCGCCATTCCTTGCCGGGATGATTACGTCTGGAGATTGTCAAGCGAGAAGGTTCCTCACTTGACACTTATGTATCTGGGTGAAGTCGACGAGGAAGATACTGATCAGATTGAAGGTTTCCTCGAGCATGTCGTTGATACGACCATGTGTCCCTTCGGTTTGGAAGTTGACCACCGTGGGGAACTCGGTCCTAAGAATGCTGACGTGCTTTTCTTCAAGGAGTACTGCGTTGAAACCCTTGAAGAAGTTCGGTCATATTTCATGACTGACGAACATATCTATCGAGCCTACAACGCTACTGAGCAGTTTGATGGTTGGATTCCGCACTTGACCATGGGCTACCCTGAGTCTCCCGCGCGCGAGGACACGCGCGAGTATCCTGGAACGCGATGGGTGAACTTCGATACCGTTGCTCTATGGACTGAAGACTATAGCGGTTACGAGTATCGTCTCGACTATCCCTATGAAGGCCAGATCTATATGAGTGATGACACTGATAGTCTAACTCACTATGGCATTCGAGGGATGAAGTGGGGTATTCGTCGTTCGAAGAAGCAGCTAGATGCGTCGACGGATCATCAGGTTGCTGAAACTGCCCGCGCTAAGGCTCGAAAGGGCGGAGTAAGGACACTAAGCAATGGTGAACTCAAAACACTAGTTGATCGAATGAATCTTGAGCAACAATATGCTCGAGTAGTTCCCCCTTCAACTGGGGCGAGGTTTACTAGGGCTGGTGGTAAGTTTGCTGGCGAGGTTCTGGTGAATGTCGGCAAGCAGCAGGCAACCAAGATCGTGAATGATCAAGCAACTAGGCTTGTAGCTTCAGCGTTCAAGAAGTAAGGAGCTATGATGCATATTGTCGGTAGAAAGATCTCTTTATATGCGCATTTAAAAGCGCTTAATGAAGAACGTGATCGACGGTATGCCGAATTAGCTCAGGAACGCGATCGAAGGTATGCCGAAGTTAGTGTTGAGCGAGAGAAAGCATTGAAGATCAAAGAGGTTGCGGATCTCGCTGCTTTACAACTTGCTAGAGAAATTCAAACATATAAAGACGAGAAAGCCAATGAGCTTCGTTCTCAGATCGAGAGAGAAAGAGGCAATTATGCTACTCGATCTGATCTGATCGCTTTGTCTGACAAGTTTGAAACTGCGATTAAACCGTTAGTCGAGTTTGTTTCTCGGTCTCGTGGTGGTGGAGCTGTTTGGGGTCAATTGGCGATTGGATTAGGTCTTCTCCTTTCAGCCATAGCCTTGTTCGTTAAATTGTAGAAGGGAGGGTTGGCAATGACGTTTTCGAACAGAGTAGTACCGATTTATTACGGTCAGTTTCGTGATTCGGTATTGCGCGGCGAGATCCCCGTGAATCGTGAGATCTCCATGGAGATGAACCGTATCGATGCGTTGATTGCCAATCCATCTATCTACTATGATGATCAGGCGGTTGAGGGGTTCATACGTTATTGTGAAGGTGAGCTCACTTTAACCGATGGCACTGACTTCTACATGCTTCCGACATTCAAGCTCTGGGCTGAGCAGATTTTCGGGTGGTATTACTTCGTACAGAGAAGTGTCTTTGAACCGGACGGGAAAGGAGGAGGCCGTTTCGTCGAGAAGACCATCAAGATGCGTCTAACCACTAAGCAGTATCTCATCGTAGCACGAGGTGCAGCTAAGTCTATGTATGCCGAGTGTATCCAGAGCTACTTCCTTAACGTAGATACGTCGACAACGCATCAAGTCACCACAGCGCCGACGATGAAGCAGGCCGATGAGGTCATGCAACCCTTCAGGACAGCCATAACACGGTCAAGAGGCCCACTCTTTAAGTTCCTGACTGAGGGTAGTTTGCAGAACACTACAGGTAATAGGGCACTTAGGCAGAAATTAGTGTCTACTAAGAAGGGGATTGAGAACTTCCTAACTGGTTCTCTCCTCGAAGTTAGACCAATGACCATAGCTAAGCTCCAAGGGCTAAGACCAAAGGTCAGTACAATTGATGAATGGTTGTCTGGAGATCTTAGAGAAGATGTTGTTGGAGCTATTGAACAAGGGGCTTCGAAACTTGATGATTGGTTGATTGTTGCCATCAGTTCTGAAGGAACAGTTCGGAACGGTTCTGGTGATACCATCAAAATGGAACTCGCCAGGATCCTTAAAGGCGAGTATCGAGCTCCTCATATCTCGATCTGGCATTACAAGCTTGATGAGATAGAGGAAGTTGCGAATCCTGCTATGTGGCCTAAGGCCCAACCAAATCTTGGCATGACCGTCTCCTACGAGACGTATCATTTGGACGTTGAAAGAGCCGAGAATGCACCAGCGTCTAGGAATGACATCCTTGCGAAGCGGTTTGGTATCCCTATGGAAGGCTACACGTACTTCTTCACGTACGAGGAGACTCTTCCGCATCGTAAGAGAGAATTCTGGGAGATGCCCTGTGCTCTTGGGGCTGACTTATCGCAAGGCGATGACTTCTGCGCATTCACTTTCCTCTTCCCATTACCTGATGGCGCATTTGGTGTTAAGACTCGAAGTTACATTACGTCTCTTACACTAAAGAAGCTCCCCGGAGCTATGCGAAGTAAGTATCAGGAGTTCATTGAAGAAGGAAGTCTTCATGTTCTTGAAGGAACCATCCTTGACATGATGGAGGTGTATGAAGATCTTGAAGCTTTTATTGAAAATTCTAGATACGACGTTCGTTGTCTAGGATTCGATCCGTACAATGCCAAAGAGTTCGTTACTCGTTGGGAAGCTGAGAATGGACCTTTTGGCATAGAGAAGGTAATCCAAGGCGCTAGAACTGAGTCAGTTCCACTTGGCGAACTGAAGAACTTGAGTGAACAGCGTCTTCTCCTGTTCGACCAATCCCTGATGACATTCGCTATGGGTAATGCAATCACCATGGAGGATACAAACGGGAATCGAAAGCTTCTCAAGAAACGTTATGATGAGAAGATTGATAACGTGGCTGCGATGATGGACGCCTTTGTCGCATACAAGGTCAACAAAGAGGCGTTCGAGTAATATTTGCCGAACAGGAGGTGTTACATGGATTACCGAGTAAAGGAGAGCTCTCCTGAGGAACTATTAGTTCACTATGGCGTCAGAGGAATGAAATGGGGCCAACGTCGAGCTAGCCGAAAGGATATGCGAACTTTAGACAAAGCTTCTAGAAAGAATGATCGTGAAGAGCGGAATCGGCAAATTGATGCCGCACGAGGACGTCTTCATAGTGGAGCTCTTTCTCGAGATTATACGTCTGCAAAGACTGAGTACAATGCTCAACGTCATGTTGTTGGTCGTCGTGAAGCAGGCAAAGTTCTTCGGGCCAAGCGAGAAAAGCTTGATGCTGAGTATAATTTGTCTAAAGAAGTTAAGTATGGAAAAGAAACTACTGCAGCAGTTCTTGGTACTGTTGGCGGTGTTGTTCTCGGTACAGCTGCGACTGCAGTTCTTACTCGACGATAATCATATGTATATTCTTGAAACAAGCATCTAAGGAGACTCTTCAATGACTCAGATGGTTACGAAGCTGCTCGTTGTGAATGATGCCCCAGCTTTGAACAACCAGCAGTTCCAACAGGTTGCGTTGTTCGATGCCGACGGCGAGCCAGTGGTTCTGCCAACGAACGTCACGGGCGATGATGTTCCCATGACGGGCTATAACATCGCAGTCGCTGGCGCTGCAGTTGCCGACACGGACAGCGTCAATGAAGCAGTCGGTAAGGTTGAATTCCGGCTTGCCGCTCTAGAGACCAGCGAGACCGGCGAGGTTGATACCGCCGCCGAAGTCCGAGCTACAGTTCTGACTGGTCTTTCTGTTGCTACTGCTACTGATGTTGTCGATACGGACAGCATCCTCGTCGCTATCGGCAAGCTTCAGGCGCAGATCAACGCCCTGTAGTCACCTGGCCGCTTCTTCCTTGGAAGGGAGGTGACACATGGCTATATTCTCGCGTATAACAGCGGCCCTTGTTCATGGGTGGAACGCATTTGTAAACACGAATCGAGAAATTCACTCGGCTGCAGGGGCAGTAAGTTTCGGCAGTAGGCCGGATAGGGTTCGTCTTAGGACGACTAATGAACGATCGATCATATCTTCGATTTTTACACGTCTAGCGATAGATGCTGCTGGGGCAGAGTTGAGACACGTTCGTCTTGATGACGAAGGTCGTTATTCCGAAGACATTAAGAGTGGTTTACAAGATTGTCTGACGATTGAAGCTAATATCGACCAAGCGGCTAGACATTTCCGTCAGGATGTCTTCATGTCGCTATTCAACATAGGAGTAATTGCTGTTGTTCCGGTCGACACGACGTTAGATCCGGCAAACGGCGGTTTCGATATCAAGACGATTCGAGTTGGAGAGATTGTTGGTTGGGAACCATACCACGTTCGAGTTAATCTCTACAACGAAGCAAAGGGTACTCGAGAGCAGATCACCCTAGAGAAGAAGTTCGTTGCAATCGTTGAGAATCCTATGTATGCGGTTATGAATGAGCCGAACTCGACTCTTCAACGCCTTATTAGGAAGCTAAACCTCCTTGACGTGGTAGATGAGCAGTCAAGCTCAGGGAAACTCGATATCATCATTCAACTGCCTTACGCTGTTAAGTCTGAAACCCGTCGGCAACAGGCTCAGCAACGCCGAACTGATCTAGAGTTTCAACTTAGTGGTAGCAAGTACGGTATTGCCTACGTGGATGCTACCGAGAAGATTACTCAGCTGAATCGACCTGCTGAGAACAATCTCTTGAAGCAGGTCGAGTACTTGATGAGCATGCTCTATGCTCAATTGGGTCTAACGGTAGACGTAATGAATGGCACGGCTGATGAAAAGGCCATGCTTAACTATAACAACCGTACGATCGAACCGCTAGTAACAGCCGTTGTTGAAGCTATGCGTCGTGCCTTCCTTACCAAGACTGCACGTTCGCAAAAGCAGACGGTTATGGCGTTCCGAGACCCATTCAAGCTTGTACCTATCAGTGAGGTAGCAGAGATCGCTGACGTCTTCATCCGAGGAACTATTGCTTCCCCGAACGACATTCGAACTTCGATTGGTTGGAAGCCATCTAAGGATCCAAAGTCTGACGAACTCCGAAACACAAGTATGCCGGAAACACCACCGGCTCCGTCGGAGCCAACTCTACCGACAAAGAAGGAAAAGGAGGGGAACAGTCAAAATGGAAGCTGATTTCAGCGGTTATGCCACTAAGGCTGGTCTCAAGTGCTCCGACGGTCGTATGATCACTGCCGAAGCATTCAAGCACATGGACGGAATGCAGGTTCCGCTTGTCTGGCAGCACGGTCATAACGATCCCGAGAACGTTTTGGGACACGTACTGCTCGAGGCGGTTGACGACGGTGTGCGTTGCCACGCTTTCTTCAACAACTCGCCAAAGGGACAGGCTGCGAAAGCTCTCGTCGTTCACAAGGACATCAATTCGCTTTCGATTTATGCCAATGGCCTTGTCGAGAAGATGATTGGGAAGGCCAAGCAGGTTCTTCACGGCATCATTCGTGAGGTAAGTCTCGTTCTATCCGGCGCGAATCCTGGAGCGATCATTGATTACGTCGCTGTTCAGCATGGCGATGGAGATCTCGAATACCTCGAGGATGAGGCTGTCATCTACACCGGACTTGAGTTGGAGTTGAATCTTGCTCATGCTGACGATTTCGAGGGGATGACTCTCGAAGAAGTCTACAACACAATGAATGAGCAACAGAAGGCGGCTTGTCACTACATGCTCGGGGTCGCTCTCGAGAATGCTGGAATGGCTCAGTCCGGAACCGAAGAAGGCAAGAGCAACGAAACCGAAGAAACTACCGAAACCACCGAGGGCGACGCTCTCACCCACCAGGAAGGAACCACCACCGTGTCGAAGAACGTCTTCGAGCAGAGCGGCACGTCGGAGGGTGAGAAGCACACCCTCTCGCATGCTGATGTCGCGGCTATCTTCGCTTCGGCGAAGGCTGGCGGATCGATGAAGGGTGCTCTGGAAGAGTACGCTCTCGCTCACGGGATCGACAACATCGAGCTGTTGTTCCCGGAGGCTAAGGCAATCACTGATCGTCCCGAATGGGACAAGCGTCGGACCGAATGGGTCGCCAGCGTTCTGAACAACACCCACAAGACCCCCTTCTCCAAGATCAAGACGCTCTCGGCGGACTTGACTCTGGATGAGGCCCGTGCCAAGGGCTACGTCAAGGATACTCTGAAGAAGGAAGAGTTCTTCGCGGTTTCCAAGCGTACGACTGGTCCGACCACCCTCTACAAGAAGCAGAAGCTGGACCGTGACGACATCATCGACATCACGGACTTCGACGTCGTGGCATGGCTCTGGGGCGAGATCCGGCTCATGCTGGAGGAGGAAGTCGCTCGTGCCATCCTGATCGGTGATGGTCGTGATGTCAGCGATGAGGACAAGATCAAGGACCCCATGGCGGTCGCCAGTGGCGATGGTGTGCGATCTATCCTCAACGACCACGACTACTACGCGCAGACGTTCAACGTGAATCTACTGAACGCGAGCTCTTCCTATGCTGAATTCGTCGACGCGGTGATCAGGAACCGGCGGTACTACAAGGGTACTGGAATGCCGACGATGTACACCACCGAGGTGGTCATCGCTGAGCTTCTGACCCTTCGTGATGCTGTCGGCCGTCGGATCTACCGGACTCTCGATGAGCTGGCGACTGAGCTTCGTGTCTCGGCGATCATCCCAGTCGAGGTCATGGAGACGGAGACCGATCTGCTCTGCATTTTGGTGAATCTGCAGGACTACAACATCGGCACCAACAAGGGTGGCGAGATCTCGCAGTTCGACTTCTTCGACATCGATTACAACCAGTACAAGTATCTGATGGAGACCCGCCTGTCGGGTGCCCTGACGAAGCTCAAATCGGCTCAGATCTACAAGCAGGTTGCTGGCACTGACACTCTGGTGGTTCCGAACGCTCCGACCTTCGTGTCGAGTACTGGTGTGGTTACCATCGTCGCTACCACGGGTGTGGTCTACAAGAACAAGGACACCGGGGCTACGCTGTCGACTGGTGCTCAGTCGGCTATCGCAGCTGGCGCCAGCATCACCGTGGTTGCTACTCCGGCGTCTGGTTACTACATCGCCGACAACGTCAACGACGAGTGGACGTTCACCCGCGACGACGCTTAGTTCTGGAGGTAGTACCCGATGAAATTTCATGGCGTAATCGGGTACGGAGAGTCGACTGAGACCTCTCCTGGAGTTTTTGAGGATGTCATCACGGAGGTAACATATTCTGGCGATGTCATACGTAATACTCGAAACCTCCAGGAGGGTGATCAGGTTAACGACGATATTTCGGTTCGAAACTCCATTAGCATTGTCGCTGACGCCTACGCCAACGAACACTTCTTCGCCATTCGTTATATTGTCTGGCAGGGTGCACGGTGGAAAGTCACGGAAGTGGATGTCCAACGGCCCCGTCTTATATTGAGGGTGGGGGGTATCTACAATGGGAACACGGCTTGAGTTGCAAACGCTTCTTGAGGCGTTGGCTTCTAACGTATATTTCCAACCTCCGGATGGGCTATCGATGGAGTATCCATGTATCGTGTACAAACGCGACAACATGGACGTCGACTTTGCTAACGATTCTCCATACCGTCTAACTACGCGATATTTGGTGACCGTAATCGATCGGAGTCCTGATAGCACTATTACTCCTCTGGTCGCCAATTTGCCGTTGTGTCTCTATAATAGGGGATACGCGGCAAAGAATCTCAATCATGACGTGTTCAATCTCTACTTCTGAGGAGAAGTAAACCATGACGGCTCTCACCTGGGACACCGTCGGCGAGCGGTTTTATGAGACCGGCTGCGACCACGGAGTTCTGTACCGAATCAACCCAAGCGGTGTCTACGACACTGGCTTCGCCTGGAATGGTCTGACCTCGGTTACCGAGTCACCGACGGGCGCAGAATCGACGAAGACCTACGCTGACAACATCCCCTACCTGAATCTGATCTCCATCGAGGAGTTCGAGGCGACGATCGAGGCCTACACCTACCCGGATGAGTTCGCTGAGTGCGATGGTTCGGCTCAACCCGAATCTGGTGTTCTCATCGGTCAGCAGCCAAGGAAGTTGTTTGGTCTGTCCTACCGTACGCGAGTCGGCAACGATCTCGAAGGTACTGAGCTCGGATACAAGCTACATCTGGTCTGGAACGCCTACGCTGCTCCTTCGGAGAAGGCCTACAACACGATCAACGACTCGCCTGAGGCGATCACCTTCAGCTGGGATCTGACGACTACTCCAGTTCCTATGACCGGTTACAAGCCGACAGCCAGCATGACGATCGATAGCACGAAGGTCGATTCGACTGCCCTGGCTACTCTCGAGTCGATGATCTACGGAAGTGTCGGGGTCGACCCACTGCTTCCGACGCCGGATGACGTTCTGGCCATCTTCGCCGGTTCGGTCACCACGACGGCTATGCCGACTGCGCCGACCTACAACTCGACGACGGACATCGTCACCATCCCGACCATCACCGGTGTCATTTACTACACGGACGCCGATGGTGATCTGCCTTCTGGTGCCTACGGTCCGATCACGGAGAATGTCCTGATCAAGGTTCGACCCGCTGCCGGATACAAGTTCCCTGCCGGATCGGATGACGACTTCCTGATCGTCTTTGCTTAGTCAATTCTCTGACAGAAAGGAGGCCAGAGATGCTTCAGATCTTTGTAACTATGTCGGAAGCTTTTGATGAGGAAAAATCTCGATTCATTCCACTGACTACTTTTGTCTTAGAGATGGAGCATTCTCTGGTCTCTATGTCAAAATGGGAGTCCTACCACAAGAAGGCATTCCTAAACAAAACTGAGAAGACTTCTGAGGAAACCCTTTACTACATCAAGGCTATGGTTTTGACTCCGGAGGTTCCCCCAGAGGTCTTTGCACACTTGTCCAAAGAGAATGTCAAGCAGATCAATGATTATATTAGCGACACAATGACTGCTACGACATTCGTTGAACAAGGTACTCAAAAGATCAGCCGAGAAGGAATCACGTCAGAGCTCATATACTACTGGATGATTGCACTAAACATTCCTTTTGAATGTCAGCATTGGCATCTCAATCGACTCTTGACTCTTGTTAAGGTATGTAATCGTAAGAATTCACCACCTAAGAAGATGAGCCGACGTGACATGCTTGCACAACAACGTGCGTTGAACGCGCAACGCCGGGAAGCCATGGGTACAAAGGGCTGAGAGGAATGCCTTATGACTAGACTCGTTTGGGATGACTCCGGTTCTCGTATCTATGAAACTGGTGTTGACCGAGGAGTACTATCAATAAACGGAGACCCAGGAGTTGCTTGGTCCGGTCTTAGTTCGATTGTTGAGAACTTAAGAGGAGACGATACCAAAGCTTTCTACCTGGATGGTGAGAAGTACCTGCAAGTTCCTTCCTACGAGGAGTTTGAAGCTACTATCACTGCTTTTACTTATCCAGAAGAGTTTGAAGAATGCGAAGGAACACAAAGAATTCGTTATGGGCTCTATCTATCTCAGCAAAGGAAGAAGTCATTCAATCTTTCTTATAGATCATTTATTGGGAACGATTTGGATGGTTTGGACTTCGCTTACAAGATTCACATCGTCTATAATGCAATTGTTAGGCCTTCGTCAAGAAGTTACACAACTGTAAATCCTAATACAAGTCCAATGCTATTTAGTTGGGATTTGACAACGTTACCTTCTAGTGTCGATGGTTACAAGAAATCGGCACATATAGTAATAGATTCTCGACTGACTAATGAAGATACTCTTTCCGCCATTGAGAACTTCTTATATGGAGACGAAAGCAGTAGCTCTAGTATACCAACGATCGAAGAAGTCATTCAAATCTATGAGGAGAATGCAATTCTTCGTGTAATAGAAGAAGATGGAGTGGCAACGATTATTGGTCCGGATGATGTAGTAGTAGCGATTGATTCGGACAGTTATTCTATAACCTGGCCTTCCGTCGTGAGTCTCAGTGCTGACGTCTACGAGATAAGTTCTCAATAAAAGGAGTCATCATGGCTACTGTCGAGGTATACACCAAGGCTAGTGTGGACACTGCCTTGGCAGGAAAAGCCTCAACTTCTCATGCGTCTACGCATGCTAGCGCTGGTTCTGACCCGATCACCATTGCGCAGTCACAAGTAACTGGTCTCGTTGCTGCTCTTGATGCAGTGATGCAAGAGAATGATCTATTTACCAACGTCAAAGATTATGGTGCTGTTGGTGATGGTACTGCAGATGATTATGCCGAAATTGCTGCGGCAATTGCTGCATGTCCCCGCGGAGGTACGGTTTTCTTCCCACCGGGCGTTTATCGAATCTCTCAACAGATTACTGTTCCCCCTCGAACAACGTTGATGGGAACGCATGCACCCCGTTGGCCCCAGTACGCCAAAGAACCAACTGGAATCTCTTCCTGTATTAAGCCGACGGCTACTGGATTCGCATCAAATGCGTTACTTAGATTCATTGATGACACAGCCGGCGGGTACACAGAGACGTACACAAGTGCCATTCGCATTATGGATCTGACTCTGGATGGGGAAGATCTCGCTGGATTGGGAAGCAATCCAATTGATGGCATTTATTCAACTGGCGAAGTTATCGATGTTTCTTTACGACGGGTATGTGTCCATAACATGAGTGGACACGGAATTCATACAGACACTAATGCTACAGGCCATCCAAAAGGTTGGGTGTTTGATCAAGCTTGGGTTCAATCCAGTGATGGATATGCGTTTAAGCATGAAAACACAGGTGGTGCAACGTTTGCGATTAGTGATGCAACATATTTGATGTGCTGGGCTGGTGCAAATGACACTGGAGGTTGGTACTGGACTTCAGTTCTATCTGCCGACCTCATTTCTTGTCGGTCTGAATTCAACACAGGTCATGGGTATGAAGTTTATGGTTCTTCACGTATGCGCTTCATTAACTGTGATACTGACCGGAACACAAAAGATGGCTGGCACCTTGAATCTCGAGGCTCGGGAGTAAGATCTGTTCAGCTTGTGGGATGTATTGCAAACCGCGATGGCGCTAACGATGATGTTACTCCTGCTGGATATGCAGGTTTCAATGTCCTCGGAGCTACTGGCGGTGGTAGTAACAACCACAATCCAATTACTATGGTTGGATGTGTAGTAAACACTAATCGAAATGACGCCGGTGCTGGAATTTATAGCCCAGACTATGGTTTGCTAGTTTCGTACGCTCCGCAAATCAGTGCTTCTGGATGTCATTTCAATGGAACCGTGGCGGCTATTCTTGACAACCAAAGTCAATTTTGCTACGACAATACTACTCGTTTCAACGTTACGAACCCATCAACTGGAACTGTAACACTAGAGCAAGCTAATACGCATCGTATCATCGGCGTGACTGACACTAACCGGGATCTCGAATTCTGGACTTCCACTTCCGGAAAGAGATGGGTTGTTAGAGCCTCGTCAACCACCGAAGCTGGAAGTAATGCTGGAACTAACTTCAACATCAATAGGTATGATGATTCCGGCGCTAGCATAGATACACCATTAAGCATTGCTAGAGATACTGGTGTTGTGTCATTGACTACGTCGTTTAAGTTGGCTTCTCTTTCAGCTGATCCTTCACCAACGCCGAACAGTGGTTCTATATGGTATCGATCAGATACGGCTGAATTGCGCGCGAGGATCAACTCAGTAAACGGTACGATCCGTCAAGCAATCAAGGCCACAGCTACCTTAGACTTCGGTTCGATCGCTGCTGCGGGAACAGCCGAACTGACTATCACCGCTACTGGTGCGGCCACTGGTGATCCAGTCTCAGCTGGTCCTCCATCGAACTTGAACGCCGGTCTTATGGTTACCGTTTACGTTTCTGCAACAAACACGGTAACTGTGAGATTGCACAACACTACTGGGTCAGCGATTGACCCAGCAAGCTCTAGTTGGTCTGTAGTAGTTCACAAGTAGGTCGTTTGGAGGAGTCTTATGTTTTATCTTGAATCTAAAGGCTCCTTCCAAAAAACCGAGTCTTTCCTAAGGAATGCTTTACGTAATGAACATGTATTGAGCATTCTGCATTATGGCGGCCTGAAAGGCGTATTAGCATTACGTCTTGCAACACCGGTTGATACTGGAAGGACTGCTGCTTCGTGGGACTATGAGGTCAAGAAGGTTAAGGGTGGTTATATCTTAACCTTCACTAACTCTGATATCGAAAACGGATTCCCTGTAGCAGTAATGATTCAATACGGCTATGGAACAGGCTCCGGGGGATATGTCCAAGGCATTGATTACATAAATCCAGCTCTTAAGCCCGTGTTCGATGAGATCTCTAACGAGTTGTGGAGGGTGGTGACCTCTTAATGAGCAATATAGACGAGCGCGTTGTTAGTATGAAGTTCGACAACGCCCAGTTTGAGCATGGAATCAAGACAACGCTCGCGTCGCTGGACGCCCTCAACAAGAGCCTCAAGCTCGAAGGGGCTACCAAAGGTCTCTCCGACCTCAATAATGCGGGCAAGAATGTTCAGCTGGGTCATATTTCGGACTCTCTTGACAACATAGGCAATCACTTCCATGCTATGTCGGTTGTGGCTATCACGGCTCTCGCTACAATCGCTCACAAGGCAGTGGAAGTAGGTGGTTCGCTCGTCAAGTCTTTAACTATTGATCCTCTAAAATCTGGTTTTGCCGAGTACGAGACCAATCTGAATTCAATTCAGACAATTCTGGCTAATACTGGAGCAGCTTCAGTCTCTCTAGAGCAAGTAACCGCAGCTCTAGATGAGTTGAACCACTATGCGGATCTTACCATCTACAGCTTCTCTGAGATGGCTAGGAACATTGGTACCTTCACTGCTGCTGGTGTCGCGCTTACACCTGCGGTATCGGCCATCAAGGGTATCGCTAACCTAGCAGCTTTATCCGGGTCGAACTCGATGCAAGCTGCGACAGCTATGTACCAGCTGTCTCAAGCGCTCTCGACCGGAACCGTGAAGCTTATCGACTGGAACTCAGTTGTAAACGCGGGTATGGGTGGTACTGTATTCCAGCGTGCATTAGCTGAGACTGCAGTCGTCATGGGCAAGTTGAATTCCGGTGCAGTAACTCTATCCGGCAGTATGAAGACAGTCAAGATCGATGGCGATTCATTCCGTAGCTCGCTTGAGAAGGGCTGGCTTACTGCCGATGTTCTGACCAATACGTTGGCTCAGTTTACCGGAGATCTTAAAGACGCAGAACTTGCTGCACTTGGTTTCAGTCAGACACAGATCACTGCGATTCAGAAACAGGCAGCCACAGCGAAGGCTGCTGCCACCGAAGTTAAGACTATGAGCCAGCTTCTCGGCGCCCTTAGGGAGTCGGCTGGTTCCGGTTGGGCTCAGACCTGGCAGCTTATATTTGGTAATTTTACAGAAGCCAAGCAGCTATGGACGGGCGTATATTCTGTCCTTGACGGAATCATCGGTGGTTCTGCAGATGCGCGCAATCAGTTGCTCAAAGATTGGAAAGAGGCTGGTGGTAGGGCTGATCTACTCGAAGGAATCGGAAACGTATTCAAAGCTTTCGCAGCCTTCGTAGAGCCCATTAGAGAAGCTTTCCGTACTATATTCCCGCCAGCAACCGGCCAACGTCTAGCGGAGATCTCAAAGAATTTCCGAGAGTTTACAGAACAACTTATGCCGAGCAAAGAGACTCTAGAACAGATCTCTCGCATTGCTCATGGTTTGTTCTCAATTCTCGATGTTGGTTGGACCATCATATCTAAGGGTATCGGTCTCATAGCGCATCTGCTAGGTCTAGCCTTTGAAGGCTCCGGAGGATTTTTGGAATTTGCCGCCTCAATCGGCGATTTCCTGACTAACCTGCGGATTGCCATTTACGAAGGCGGTTCGATCAATGAGACGTTCGAGAACCTTGGACGAATTCTTGAAGTACCGATTGATATGCTACGTATCCTTGGTCAAGCCATCGCTAAGGTTTTCGGTGGTGTTGATACTGAGGCCGCAGCTCAAGGTGTAGCAGACTTCATTGGCGGCGTTAATATTCTAGGTGGTTTGGCTGATTTCATCGTCAACGCTTGGAGTAAAGTTATATCCTTCTTCGATGAGCTCTGGAACGCAATGGAGCCTTTTGCGAACAAGATCGCCGAATGGTCGCATGAAATCAGCATGGCTGTTGGTGGACTGAACTTTGAATCCTTGCTGAATGCTATCAACACTGGTGTATTTGCAGGATTCTTAGTTATGTTCCATAATCTGCTTGGTAGGAAGAGCGGAATCACTGGAGTTATTAGCGAACTTACTAGTACTCTATCTGCAATGCAACACACACTGCAGGCAGCTACTCTATTGCAAATTGCTATTGCGATTGGTGTATTGGCCGCTGCAGCGCTTGTTATGTCGGAGATCGATTCTGAGAAGCTTGGTAAGGCTCTAAGTGCTTTGGCAATCATGTTTACCCAGCTTCTTGCTGCTTTGGCAATCATGTCAAAGCTTCCAGATACTAATGTGGTTAAGCTATACATAACTGCGGCAGCTCTAACTGTTCTTGGTATCGCTATTAATATTCTGGCTTTGGCAGTTCGTCAGTTGGCCGGCATCGACGCAAAGGCTCTGCACAAGGGTCTTATCGCAACAGCGCTTCTTATCGGCGCTGTGGTAGGAGCTGCTCGTCTTCTACCAAGCGGTGCAGAGCTAGTAGGCGTAGGCGTTAGTCTTCTTATCTTGTCAACCGCTATTCTAGTCTTAACCCAGTCCGTCAAGCAACTAGCTACTTTGGACTGGGAAGAGCTTGCTAAAGGTCTAACCGGTGTCGCCGTTCTTCTTGCGGCATTGACTTTGTTCACCAAGTTCGCACAAGCAAATGCTACCGGAGTACTTGCCGGGGCAGGAATAGTTCTTCTTGCAGCGGGCATCAAGATTCTCGCTAGCGCAGTGATGGACCTCTCAAGTGTATCCTGGGAGAACATTGGTAAGGGTATGGCTGTTCTTGCTACCAGTTTGGCTCTAATCGGTGGAGCGTTAATGCTCATTCCACCGACGGCACCACTTCAAGCTGCTGGTATCGCTGTAGTAGCTGCGTCTATGCTTATTCTTGCACAAGCGATCGAGTCAATTTCTGCTATATCTTGGGAGAATGTCGGTAAGGGCATGGCAGTCCTTAGCGTGTCTCTTCTTCTTATCACGGCAGCGCTTGTTGTTCTTTCTGATGTAGCGCCAACAGCACTTCTGTCAGCAGGTGCAGTCTTTGTTGTAGCACTTGCAGTTAAGATTCTCGCTGAAGCAATTGCTGAGATGTCTAAGATGTCTTGGCAAGAGATTGCGAAGGGTCTGGTTGTTCTTGCTGGCTCGTTAGCGATCATTGTAATAGCTCTTTCTGCCATGACAGGTACAGTTCCTGGAGCACTTGCTTTGTTCGTCGTTGCAAATTCTCTCTTGGTTCTCTCTGGTGTTCTCAAGATTCTGGGGAGCATGTCATGGGGAGAGATTGTCAAGGGCCTTGTAACTCTGGCTGCAGTCTTCCTTGTTCTTGGCGTTGCAGGAGCTTTATTAACACCGGTTATCCCAACTCTTCTCGGTTTAGGTGCAGCAATTGCCCTTATCGGTCTAGGCTTGGCTTTGGCTGGCGCAGGATTATTGTTGTTTGCAACAGGGCTTACAGCTCTAAGTGTTGCTGGAGCTGCTGGAGCGGCAGCCATTGTTGCCATATTAAGCGGGATTATAGGTCTTATCCCAGCTATTGTTCAACAAATCGGCGTCGCCCTATTGATTCTTCTGGACGTACTTATCGAAGCCGTCCCCAAGATTGTAGAACTTATCGTTAAGCTTATCATACAACTTCTGGATGCACTCGATGAGCTTCTGCCTAAGCTGGGCGCATTCATTGTGAAGTTGATCCTAGTTATTCTTACTATTCTTGAGCAAGCGATTCCTAGGCTAGTTGAAGCTGGTCTTCATATTCTACTCGGGATCCTCGCAGGAATTCGTAACAACATTGGCAAGGTAGTTGATACCGTAACTGAGATCATAATCGAGTTCCTCAAGGCTATGGGTCGTAATCTTCCTAAGATCGTTGATCAGGGCTTCAAGACGATTGTTGCTCTGATTCAAGGTATTTCGAAGGCAATCGATGCAAATGCTGATGCTTTGGGCCGAGCCGGCGCAGATTTGGCTTTCGCGCTAGTCCAAGGCGTTGTTAAGGGGCTTGGCAGTTTCGGAGGACGTATCACCGAGAAACT
>Ga0137432_1000186_pt1 | contig 44002 bp, 62 predicted proteins | sample EasRivERMZT820_2_FD_102337 | JGI IMG/M metagenome (GOLD analysis project Ga0137432, IMG submission 102337) | Soil microbial communities from meander-bound floodplain in the East River, Colorado, USA - East River MetaG ERMZT820_2 | ecosystem: Environmental > Terrestrial > Soil > Floodplain ... | reverse complement strand
CTAAAATTTTGCTCCGGGGGCCTTTTTGGCTCAAAATTTCGGCTTCTGGAGCCCCTCTAAACTAGGCCGAAAGGAGTTGTAACTATGGTCAGTAGACGGGATAGTGAGTCTGAGCCGCCTCAAAGTCCACGCCGACGGGCCACAACTCCTGAGGGGCGTGAGAATCAGCTGATTGCACTGGCTGTGGACCGCGCCGAACAACAGCTGAGGGATGGGACGGCTTCGGCACAGGTCATCACCCACTACCTTAAGCTGGGTTCGACTCGTGAGCAGCTCGAGCAGATGCGACTGGCTGCCGAAGTGGAGCTCCAGATGGCGAAGGTCAATGCTCTGGCTGCCACGAGTCGAATCGAAGAGTTGATCGGTGATGCGCTGGCCGCATTCAGATCTTATTCCGGTCAAGAGCCGCCGAAGGAACAGGACTATGACGAGGGTTAGAAGCTACAGCGAACTTCGTAGACTCGATACCATGCTGTCTCGTTTTTCTTACTTGAAACTGGACGGTCATGTCGGGGACAGAACCTTCGGTTACGATCGGTGGATCAACCAGCAGTTTTACATGTCGGCTCAATGGCGTCTAGTTCGTCGTGAAGTTATTCTCAGAGATGAGGGTTGTGATCTAGGAATCCTCGGGTATGAGATCCACAAGGGTTTGTATATTCACCACATGAACCCGATGACAAGAGACCAGATAGTCGACGGCGACATGTCGATACTCGACCCGGAGTATCTAATCACCGTTTCACATGGAACTCACAACGCCATCCACTACGGCGATGAGACTCAGCTACCCTATGTGCATATTCCTAGGGAGCGAGGCGACACTCGACTGTGGTAAGAGTAAGGAGAACCCAATGCGTTCAGCGAACATGCAAGCCCTGACTAACGATATTGTCAATCGTTGGCCGGGCGTTGTTGTCTACGGAATTCGGACAGCACCAGGATCGCCTTCGGATCACTACGAGGACGACCGACCTGGGACCGATGCCCCTCAGACCGACGCCGACAGCAACCCAGAGCACCGTGCGATCGACGTGATGATCGGCGGCAACTTCACATTTTCTGAAGCGAACGCTTTCGTCACTCGTCTGGTCGCCGATCCAGCAAGCCAGGCTCGTCTGTACTACGTGATCTTCAACGAGAAGATCTGGTCGCGTTCGAACGGTTGGGTCGTGCGAGCTTACACCGGCTCTAACCCACACAAGGACCATCCGCATATCTCCGGCTGGGCCGCGGATGACGAGAACGCATCTAGCTGGCCGATCGTATTCGCATCGCCAGGTTCTGGTCCAGTAACTCCTCCTCCGAACGTCCTGGTTATGAAGAAGGGTGACACGGGACCCAAGGTCAAGAACCTTCAGATCTTCTTCAGGACCAACTTCTCGGCATACCGATTTTCTGTCTCGTACAAGCGGGGTCAGATGATCGTGTGTGACGGAGACTTCGGTCCTCAGACTGAGGCCTGGGTCATGGAGTTCCAGCGCAGGGTCGGCATCACGCAGGACGGGATTGTCGGTCCAAACACTATGTGGCATCTGAAGAAGCACGGCTACCGCGGGTAATCCTATCCACCGAAGGAGGTGGCCCACATGGAGAACAGCATCCTCACGAGCGTCAAGAAGGCATTGGGTATCGACGTAGGCGTTACACACTTCGACGTCGATATTGTGATGCACATCAACTCAGCCTTCTCTGTACTGAACCAACTCGGCGTCGGTCCTGAGTTAGGCTTCGAGATCGAGGATTCCTCTGCTGAGTGGGCCGACTTCTACGATGACGATCCTCGATACAACCTGATCCGCACCTACATGTACCTCAAGGTCCGGGTGTTATTTGACCCGCCAACCGTGGGCTACCACATGGACGCGATGAAGGAGCAACTTCTCGAGCACGAGACTCGCATCTCGTACTACCGCGAGACCACCGGCTGGACCGATCCGAACGCTGCCTGAAAGGAGGGCACATGAGCAGAGTATCGATCGTAGCCATCCCCTCTAAGGAAGACTACGTTTGGAAGATCTCCAGCGAGAAGGTTCCACATCTGACACTTCTATATCTCGGCGAAGATGTGGAAGATCTCGACCAGATCGACGAGTATCTCGAGCACGTGGTCGAGACGTCGATGTGTCGGTTCGGTCTTACGGTCGATCGACGCGATACGCTTGGGCCGAAGGATGCGGATGTCCTTCTCTTCTCCAAGTACAACCTCAAGATGCTCCAAGAGGTTCGCGCATATCTCCTGGACAATCGAGCCGTCGCTGAGGCCTACCACAACGCCGAACAGTTCCCGACCTATATTCCGCACATGACGATGGGATACCCAGAGTCTCCCGCGCACGAGGACACGCGCGAGTATGGCGGTACGATTTACAGTGTCAACTTCGACACGGTGGCTCTATGGTACGAAGACTACGACGGGTCGGAGTACGAACTCGACGACAAGTACGAAGAAGACTTCGAGATGAGCGACGACAACGAGAACGCTCTGATCCACTTCGGTGTTCGGGGAATGAAGTGGGGAGTGCGTCGAAGCGAGAAGCAGCTTGCTCGTGCTGCCTCAGGCGACCACCAGACAGCCACTGCTGCTCGCGAGAAGGCGCGCGCGGGAGGAGTTAAGACACTCAGTAATGCCGAGCTTAAGACGTTGGTCGAGCGCATGAATCTCGAGAAGCAATATTCTCAGGTTGTCCCTCCGTCGAAGGGCGCTCGCTTCACAAGGGCCGGCGGGAAATTCGTCGGCGACGTTATGCTCGGCGTCGGCAAACAGCAGGCAACCAAGCTCGCTAACGACCACGCAACGAAACTGATAGCCCAAGCGTTCAAGAGGTAGAAACCAAGAAGGAGAGTACGACCATGGATGTTCAGCAGTATCACGCGACCATGTCCGCCGTCAACGACGACAAGCCGACCGGCGATTGGTCCAGCAAGCCAGCGATCCCGGCCTCGACCGTGGCTCAGGAGAACACGTCCAACGACCTTATGTGGGTCGAAGTCGTTGGCGGTACCGTGACCGTCGTCGCCATCGATGGCGTCACGACCGGCCGCGTCGTCGGTGCGTTCTTCCTGCGTCCGGGAAGCACCATCACGCTGACCTACAGCGTGGCACCGACCTGGAAGTGGTTCGCTCTGTAACAGATGGGAGGGTTGGTAATGAGCCTGTCGAATAGGGCAACGCCGAAGTACTACGGCGAATTCCGTGAGCGGGTTGTTCGTGGAGAGATCCCGGTAAACCGAGAGATCTCGATGGAGATGAACCGCATCGATGCGCTGATTGCCAACCCAAACTTCTACTACGACGATCAAGCTGTCGAAGGGTTCTTTCGCTACTGCGAGGGAGAGCTCACTCTGACAGACGGAAGCGATCTCCACCTGCTTCCCTCGTTCAAGGTATGGGCGGAACAGATATTCGGGTGGTACTACTTCATCAAGAGAAGTGTGTTCGAGCCTGACGGTAAGGGTGGTGGTAAGTTCGTCGAGAGGACGATCAAACTTCGACTGACCACCAAGCAGTACCTGATCGTGGCACGAGGCGCGGCCAAGTCAATGTACGCCGAGCTCATCCAGAGCTACTTCCTGGTAGTCAACACCGAGACGACCCACCAGGTCACCACCGCGCCAACCATGAAGCAGGCCGACGAGGTCATGGCGCCGTTCAGGACAGCCATCATCCGGTCAAGAGGACCGCTGTTCAGATTCCTTACCGAGGGCAGCCTGCAGAACACTACAGGTAATAGGGCCCTTAGGCAGAAGCTAGTAAGCACCAAGAAGGGGATCGAGAACTTCCTAACTGGTTCTCTCCTCGAGGTAAGACCAATGTCCATCGCTAAGCTCCAAGGCCTCCGCCCCAGAGTCTCCACCGTCGACGAATGGTTGTCTGGAGATCTTAGAGAGGATGTCATCGGAGCTTTGGAGCAAGGAGCTTCCAAAGAAGACGATTGGTTGATTGTTGCCATCAGTTCTGAAGGAACAGTTCGGAACGGTTCCGGTGACACTGTCAAAATGGAACTCGCTAAGATCCTTCGAGGCGAGTACAAGGCTCCTCACATCTCTATCTGGCACTACAAGCTTGACGAGCTCGAGGAAGTTGCAAACCCAGCGATGTGGGTTAAGGCCCAACCTAACATCGGACTGACGGTTTCCTACGAAACGTATCAACTGGACGTTGAGAGAGCAGAGAATGCTCCCGCGTCGCGGAACGACATCCTGGCCAAGCGGTTCGGGATTCCTATGGAAGGCTACACATATTTCTTCACCTACGAGGAGACTCTGACTCATCGGCAGCGAGAGTTCTGGGAGATGCCGTGTGCTCTCGGGGCCGACCTCTCTCAAGGTGACGACTTCTGTGCCTTTACTTTCCTCTTTCCTCTTCCGAATGGATCCTTTGGTGTTAAGACGAGGAGCTACATCACTTCGTTGACACTCAAGAAGCTCCCAGGAGCTATGCGGCAGAAGTACGACGAGTTCATACTCGAGGGAAGTCTTCACGTGCTCGAGGGAACGATTCTCGACATGATGGAAGTCTACGACGATCTCGAAGCGTTCATAGAGTCGAAAAGTTATGACGTTCGAGCATTCGGATTCGACCCGTACAATGCCAAAGAGTTCGTTGCTCGATACGAGATGGAGAACGGACCCTTCGGAATCGAGAAAGTGCAACAAGGGGCTCGAACTGAGTCCGTTCCTCTCGGCGAATTGAAACACCTCGCCGGCCAACGTCTTCTTCTTTTCGATCAAGCGCTCATGCAGTTCGCTATGGGTAACGCGATCACAGTGGAAGACACGAATGGTAACAGAAAGCTCCTTAAGCGTCGCTACGAGGAGAAGATCGACAACGTGGCAGCGTTGATGGACGCTTTCGTTGCCTTCAAGATTCACAAAGAAGCGTTCGAGTGATATTTGGCCGACAGGAGGTGTAACATGGATCTGATGAACAAGCCAGAGCTGAACGAGGAGCTTCTCATCCACTTCGGTGTGAAAGGGATGCAGTGGGGCGTTCGCAATAGCCCCAAAGTTCAGAAGATGAAAGACGATCGTAAGGCGCAGAAACTGAAGGCGAAGTACGACCGTGACGACGCGATCGACGCAGCTCGAGCCCGAGTGAACAGTGGAGCAAACGCGAAGGATCGTAGGGACGCTAAGGCCGAGTACAAGGCTCAGAAGAAGGTCGTCGGTCGGAGGGCAGCCCGCAAGGTTCTTCGGGAGAAGCGTCGCGCACTGAACAACGAGTACAATACTTCTCAGCAGCTCAAGTCCGGCCGTGAGAGGACGCTCTATATTCTCTCCAGGGTGGGAGGCGCGGTCGTCGTCGGCGGAGTTTCTGGCGTCGTCAACTCTGGCCACATTTAGGCCATATTCACAATTCGAACGTTTTAAGGAGATTGTTCAATGAACCAGATCACCAAGCAGGTTACCGTGGTCGAGGCGGCCTCGCCGACCCCAAACCAGATCATGGAGCGCGTGTCATTTTTCAACGAGGACGGTACCCCATACGAGCTCGAGGGCGTCGACGGTTCTGAGGTCGAGCTCACCGGCTACGAGATCGCCGTTGAAGCGGCTGCAGTTGCGGCTTCTGACACGGTCAACGAGGCTGTCGGCAAGGTTGAGTACCGCCTTGGCGTGCTCGAGACCAGCGAGACTGGAGAGGTCGACACCGAGGCTGAGGTTCGTGCCACGGTTCTGACTGGTCTCTCCGTCGCCAGCGCCACTGCCGTGACCGCGGCCGACAGCGTTCTTGTCGCCATCGGCAAGCTCCAGGCGCAGATCACCGCGCTGTAGCCAACCTCCCCGCCGCTTCTTCCTGGAAGGGAGGTGACACATGGCTATATTCTCGCGTCTAAGGGAGAGTCTCTCGCACGCGTGGAACGTATTCGTAAACGGCAATCAAGACCCGCATTCATTGGGGACCGCCGCGGGATCGTTCGGGTCTAGACCAGACCGCACTCGTCTTCGCACGACAAGCGAACGATCAATCATGGCCTCGATCTTGACACGACTTGCTATGGATGCAGCTTCGGCTGAAATTCGGCACGTTCGAGTTGATGACGAAGGTCAATACACCGAGGACATTAAGAGTGGTCTACAAGAATGCCTCAGAGTAGAGGCCAACATCGATCAAGCCGCTCGACACTTCCGCCAGGACATCTTCATGTCGATGTTCGATGCCGGTATCATTGCGGTAGTTCCTGTTGATACAACACTGGATCCGTCAAACGGCGGTTTCGACATCAAGAGTATGCGAGTGGGTAACATCGTGGGATGGTCACCCACGAAGATTCGCGTTAATCTCTACGACGAACGTGATGGATCTCGTCAACAGGTCTGGGTGGACAAGAAGTATACAGCAATTGTCGAGAATCCGATGTTCTCTGTGATGAATGAGCCGAACTCGACTCTTCAGCGCCTTATTCGGAAACTCAACCTCCTGGACGTCATTGACGAGCAGTCCAGCTCGGGCAAGCTCGATATTATCATCCAGTTGCCGTACGCAGTAAAGTCCGAGACGCGTCGGCAGCAGGCCCAGAACCGTCGAACTGACCTCGAGCACCAACTGAACGGCAGTAAGTACGGCATTGCCTATGTCGATGCTACCGAGAAGATTACCCAGCTGAATCGACCGGCTGAGAACAACCTACTCAAGCAGGTCGAGTACCTGATGGACATGTTGTACAGCCAACTAGGTCTAACGGCAGACATCATGAATGGTACGGCCGACGAGAAGACGATGCTTAACTACACCAACCGGACGATCGAGCCGTTCATCACCTCCGTGCTGGAAGCCATGCGTCGTACCTTCCTTACAAAGACCGCCCGAAGCCAGGGCCAATCCATCATGGCGTTCCGAGACCCGTTCAAGTTCGTTCCGATCAAGGAACTGGCTGAGGCAGCGGACGTGTTCATTCGAGGCGAAGTATTCGAGGCCAACCTCTTCAGGACGTCTCTCGGTTACCGACCTTCAAAGGAAGAAAAGGCAAACCAACTTCGAAATCCGAACATGCCGGAAGAAAACCCGGCTCCGTCGGAGCCAACTCAACCGACAAAGAAAGCAAAGGAGGGGGACAGTCAAAATGGAAGCTGATTTCAGCGGCTACGCCACCAAGGCTGGTCTCAAGTGCTCCGACGGTCGAATCATCACTGCCGAGGCGTTCAAGCACATGGACGGCATGAGGGTTCCTCTGGTCTGGGAGCACGGTCACAGCAGTCCAGACAATGTTCTGGGACACGTAATGCTCGAGGCGGTCGACGACGGTGTTCGTTGCCACGCGTCATTCAACGACACGCCCAAGGGTCAGGTTGCCAAGGCTCTCGTTGAGCACGGCGATCTCGACTCTTTGTCGATCTGGGCCAATCAACTGGTCGAGAAGATGGTCGGCAAGACGAAGAGTGTTCTTCATGGCATGATTCGCGAGGTTAGCCTAGTTCTGTCTGGTGCGAACCCGGGTGCGCGAATCGACTACGTCGCTATCCAGCATTCGGACGATCCGGACGACACGACCGTGTCTGACGACACTGCGGTCATCTACACCGGCCTCGAGCTCGAGCTCTCTCACGCTGAGGCTGACACCTCGGGTCAGACGCTCGAGGACATCTTCAACACCCTCACAGACGTGCAGAAGAATGCCGTCTTCTACATGATCGGCGTCGCGGTCGAGGAAGCTGACGATTCTGCCGCCCAGTCGGCTACATCCGAGGGCACCGCTCTCATCCACCAGGAAGGAACCAACATGACAACCCGTAATGTCTTCGACCAGAACGGTGCACCGCAGGGCGGCAAGACCCTCAGCCACTCCGACATCAAGGGCATCTTCGACGACTGGCAGAACAACAAGGGCTCCCTCAAGGAGGTCCTCGAGGCGCACGCCCTGAAGCACGGTATCGACAACATCGAGCTTCTGTTCCCGGAGGCCCAGGCCGTCAGCGCGACCCCCGAGTGGGACAAGCGCCGGACCGAGTGGGTCAAGTCGGTTCTCACCAACACCCACAAGACCCCGTTCTCCAAGATCAAGACGCTGTCCGCGAACCTGACCCTCGACGAGGCTCGGGCGAAGGGTTATGTCAAGGGTACGCTCAAGAAGGAAGAGTTCATTTCCGTCTCCCGGCGTACGACCAGCGCGACCACCGTCTACAAGAAGCAGAAGCTGGACCGCGATGACATCATCGACATCCAGGACTTCGACGTCGTCGCCTGGCTCTGGGGCGAGATCCGGCTCATGTTCGAAGAGGAAATCGCTCGCGCGATCCTCATCAGCGACGGTCGCGAGTCTGACGACGAGGACAAGATCAAGGACCCGAACGGCGGCACCGATGGTGTCGGTATCCGGTCGATCCTCTACGACCACGACTACTACGCTCAGACGTTCAACGTCAATCTCCTGAACGCCAGCTCGAGCTACACCGAACTGGTCGACGCGATGCTCCGGGCACGTCGCTACTACAAGGGCACCGGTCAGCCCACCATGTACACGACCGAGGTGGTCATCGCGGAGTTTATGACTCTTCGTGACGCCGTCGGCCGCCGGGTTTACCGGACGCTGGACGAGTTGGCCAGCGAGCTTCGTGTCGCCGCGATCATCCCGGTCGAGGTCATGGAGTCCGTGGACAACCTGCTCTGCATCCTGGTCAACCTGGTCGACTACAACGTCGGTACCAACCGCGGCGGCGAGATCTCGCAGTTCGACTTCTTCGACATCGACTACAACCAGTACAAGTATCTCATGGAGGCGCGCATGTCCGGCGCCCTCACGAAGCTCAAGTCGGCCCAGATCTTCATGGCCGTCGCGGGCGACGACGTGCTGGTGGCTTCGCCGAACGCTCCGACCTTCGTGGCGAGCACCGGCGTCGTGACCATCGTGGCCACCACTGGTGTGGTCTACAAGAACAAGGACACCGGAGCGACTCTGAGCACCGGTGCACAGGCGGCCATCGCGGCCGGCGCCAGCATCACCGTCGTGGCCACTCCGGCTACCGGTTACTACCTGGCTGACAACGTCAACGACGAGTGGACGTTCACGCGCGACGAGGCATAACGGAGGTGTAGTACCCGGTGGCTAAGTTCTTTGGCGGGATCGGGTACGGCGAGATGACGGAGACCGCTCCCGGAGTCATCCAAGAACTAATCACGGAGAAGCCATATTACGGTGATGTCGTGAGAGATTCGAGGAGACTCCGGGAGGGGGAACAGGTCAACGATGATATTACTGTTCAAAACTCCATCAGTATTGTCGCAGACGCGTACGCCAACGAACACATCTTTGAGATGCGCTATATTCGATGGCAGGGTGTCCTCTGGAAGATCACTGACGTGGAAGTCCAGAGGCCCCGGCTCATCCTAAGGCTGGGAGGTGTGTGGAATGGGAACGAGGACGGAACTCCAGTCTCTCCTTGAGGCTCTTATCGGCTCCGACAACGTATATTTCCAACCACCCCCCAATCTCTCGATGGCGTACCCGTGTATCGTGTATAAAGTTAACAACATGGACACGAAACACGCGAACAACTCACCGTACTTAATCTACACAAGATATTTGGTGACCGTCATCGATGCCGATCCGGATAGTATTATACCGAAGGCGGTCGCTTCACTCCCGATGTGTTTGTACAGTCGGGGGTTCGTCGCAAACAATCTCAACCACTCCGCATTCAATCTCTATTTCTGAGAGGAACCACAGTGACTGCTCTCACCTGGGATGCCGTTGGCGAACGTGTCTATGAGACGGGTGTCGACCACGGTGTTCTTTACCTGCCCGACGAGGCTGGCGCCTACGACACTGGTTTCGCGTGGAACGGTCTTGTCACCGTTACCGAGTCGCCGACTGGCGCAGAGTCGACCATCACTTACGCCGACAACATTCCCTACCTGAACCTCATCTCGGTCGAGAAGTTCGAAGCGACCGTCGAGGCTTACACCTATCCGAGCGAGTTCGCTGCCTGCGAAGGGTATGCTCAGCCGGAAACCGGTGTCATGATCGGACAGCAGACTCGGACACAGTTCGGCATGTCCTACCGGAGCAAGGTCGGTAACGACCTGGACCCGGAAGCCGGTTACAAGCTTCACCTCGTCTGGAACGCTTCCGCCGCGCCTTCGGAGAAGGCCTACAACACGGTCAACGAAACACCTGAGGCGATCACGTTCTCGTGGGCACTCACCACCATTCCGATGTCGGTTGAAGGCTACAAGCCGACGGCCAGTATGACGATCGACAGCACCTTGGTGGACCCGACCGCTCTGGCCACCCTCGAGGCGCTGCTCTACGGTGGCGAAAGCGAGGACCCGGAGCTCCCGACGCCGGCGGCAGTTCTGGCCATCTTCGCCGGTTCGACCACGGAGGCCACTCCGCTCGCGCCTAGCTACATCCCAGAGACCGAGACAGTCGTCATCCCGACGGTCACCGGTGTCGTCTACAAGATCGCTGGTGTTGTGGTCACCGGAAACCAGGTCATCACCGGCCCAGTTCTGGTCAAGGCCACTCCAGCGGCCGGTTACAAGTTCCCGGCAGTCATCGGTACCCAGTGGTACTTCAACACCACCACGTTGGTCACGCCGACGGCGCCGACCTACGACTCGGGCACCGACCTGGTCACCGTTACGGCCACCACCGGCGTCATCTACAAGCTCAACGGCACCGTGGTTGGTGCTGGTACTCACCCCATCGTGGCCAACGCTACGGTTACGGCGCACCCGGCAGCGGGTTACGCCTTCCCGACCACAGCGGTCGACGTCTGGTTCTTCACCTTCGCCTAGTCGACCCTCTAAACAGTAAGGAGGCCAGAGAATGCTCAAGCTTACTATCCCTCTTTCCGAGGGTTTCGACGAAGCAACCGGAAAGTTTGTCACTACCAAGTCAGTTGACTTGGAGCTTGAGCATTCTCTGGTCGCGCTGTCAAAATGGGAGTCGGAATACGAGAAACCCTTTCTGAGCAAAACCCCGAAGACTTCTGAGGAGACTCTAGCCTACATCAGGATGATGGTTCTGACTCCGGACGTTTCCCCAGAGGTCTTCGGGCGGCTCACTCAAGCTAATGTGGCAGCCATTGATACTTACATCAACAGAAAGATGACCGCCACCACATTTTCGAGAATCGACCAACAACGTTCTAGTCGAGAGATCATCACGGCAGAGGTCATCTATTACTGGATGTCGGCTCTTAACGTTGACATGGAATGCCAGTACTGGCATTTAAACCAGCTTCTGACCTACATTCAGGTGATCAACCGAAAGAACACACCACAAAAGAAGATGAGTAAGCGTCAACTTCTGCAGAGAAACAACGAACTGAACGCTCAGCGTCGCGCAGCCATGGGGACTTCAGGATGAAAGGAGGGACGACATGGCACGACTTGTGTGGGGAGCTCGATCAGAGAGATTCTTCGAGGCCGGCGTCGACCGAGGCGTCCTGTATCCTGTAACGGGCGACGGTGTCGCTTGGCATGGGCTGGTTTCGGTTACAGAATCCCCACAGGGTGGAACCCCAAGACCAGTCTATCTTGATGGGATCAAGATACTCAACATCGCCTCAGCTGAAGAGTTTGCAGCGAAGATTGACGCAGTTGGGGCTCCGGCGGAATTTGGCCCGAGTGATGGGATAGCCACCATCCACAACGGTCTCTATGCAACCCAGCAACCCAGATCATCGTTCGGTCTATCCTATCGATCATTGGTAGGTAACGACGTAGAGGGAACTAATCTCGGTTATAAGATTCACTTGGTGTACAACGCTCTAGCGGCTCCTACAGCTAGGGATAATTCCTCATTAGGCAATTCCGCAGATCCAATGCAGCTCTCCTGGAATCTTTCGACGTTGCCTCCTCCTGTTACTGGAGTAAAGAGAACGGCGCATTTCGTCGTGGATTCTAGGTATGCCGATTCCGAGATGCTGTCGGAGCTTGAGGATTTGCTCTACGGGACAGAAGGGGATCCTCCTTCCCTTCCGACACCAGACGAGCTGATAGCTATATTTGCGCCTTAGGAGGTGAACCATGACCAGGCTAACCTGGGATGCCCGAGACTACGAGATCGGGGTGGACCGAGGAGTTTTCTACCCGCTCGATGGGGCCGGGGAAGCCTGGAGTGGGATCATATCTGTGAAGGATACATCTGTAGAATCAACTCAACGCCGTCTGTACCAAGATGGTCTTCAAGTTGCAAACAGACAGAGTAGTGGCTTCTTCGCGGGTACCGTAAGGGCTTATAGCTATCCTCCGTCATTTTATACCGATATTCTAAGTCAAGTTCGTCAGAAGCCGGTTGGGTTCTGTTATCGAACCATGACGAAGACACATTATCGGCTACATCTCGTTTACAATGTGCTTTTTTCCCCGGAGGGTTTTTCCCACGAACAATCGCCCGTTACGAGTCATTCCTGGGGCTTTACTACACTACCGATCGATATTCCGGGCGCCAAGCGTTCTGCCCATCTGATTGTAGAGACCTCGATTGCTTATAGCTGGGTGATAGAGATTCTCGAGGATATTCTCTATGGGACTGAAGGTAATGCTCCTCGACTTCCTCTACCGGAAGAGATCGTCGACATATTTGAGACCAACGCGATTCTCCAGATCATCGACAATGGTGATGGAACTTGGACTGCCATAGGTCCAGACAGTGTCGTATATTTGACTGATCCTGACACATTCGAGATCAGTTGGCCCTCGGCTGTCTACATCGACGCAGACAGCTATACCGTCAGTACCCTCTAGGAGGTGAGATGGCTACTGTAACCGGATTGACCGCAGCAAGAATGCAGGAGATCATCGACACCACGATCCAGACGGGCTACATCGACGCGTTTGGTCATCTGATCCTAGTGACATACGACTTGACTGAGATCGACGCGGGCTATGTGTTGGCCTCGCTTCCGGACGCTTCAGAGACAGTCAAGGGTAAAGTAGAGCTCGCCACGGTGGCAGAAGCGACAACTGGTACCGACACGGTTAGGGCTGTCACTCCCGCGGGTCTTGCTGCAGGATTGGCAACAGTAAGCATCCCCGATGCCAGCGAAACGGTAAAGGGTAAAGTTGAACTCGCTACGGATGCCGAAGCCGTCACAGGGACCGACACAGTTCGAGCAATTACACCTGCTAATCTGGCCGCAGTAGTTGCCGCCACAGTAGCTTCTGTGTTGCTTTCGGCGCATCCTGTTGGTTCTATATACATGAGTGTCTCGAGTACAAGTCCGGCTACGCTCTTTGGTGGCACATGGGCTGTCTGGGGCGAAGGCCGTGTTCCCGTTAGTCGACACGCGTCATCAGGGACATTCAATGTCGCTGCAGAAACCACAGGTGGTGCCGAGACCCATGCGTTGTCTATCGCTGAGTTGGCTGCACACACGCACACGGGAACTACTGGAAACGAATCAACACAGGCAAGCTTCCCTCTGTCATTCAATGGAGGCAGCGGAACTGCTTCCTCTGGTTCTGGAACCAACACGCGATACGGTTCGGGTAACGCCCACACACACGCATTCACTACCAACAGCACCGGCTCTGGGACAGCACACAACAACCTTCAGCCTTATATTGTCTGCTACATGTGGAAACGAACTGCATGAAAAAGAAGGTGGCTGCAATGGCGTATTCGGCAGATGTTGACAATGGTGTTTATATTCATGAGGTAGCGTTTGTGCATACCCCCACGGGACTTCAGATGCACTGTCAACTCCTGATGCAGCCAGCTAATGGACAAACACCAACCGAAGCACAAAGAGATTCAGTATTCCAGGCCTTCGTAACTAAGGTTTCAGAACTCAACAACATCACCATCACATATTCTAGGAAGATCTCGCAGTACACGTCCACCGTGACTTAACGCAAGAAGGAGTCGACATGTTCTCTATTACATCCACCGGCTCCTTCAGTAAGACACAGGCATTCCTCAAGGCTCTACAAAAAGATTCCGACATCATGACTATTCTGAACAACGGTGGACTAAGGGGCGTACTGGCACTACGCCTAGCTACCCCAGTCAAGACAGGTCTTGTCGCCGCATCTTGGGACTACAACGTCAAGAAAGCCAAAGGGGTCTATATTTTGACCTTCACGAACTCCGACATCGAAGGCGGCTTTCCTGTGGCGGTCATGATCCAGTACGGCTACGGGACGGGTAACGGGGGTTATGTCGAAGGGATCGATTACATAAACCCAGCGTTGAAGCCTATATTTGACGACATCTCCAACGAGATCTGGAAGGTGGTGAGATCCGCATGAGCACTATTGATGAGCGCGTTGTTAGCATGAAGTTCGACAACGCCCAGTTCGAAGCAGCATCTAAGACGACCCTCGCCACCCTGGACCAGCTCAACAAGAGCTTGAAGTTGGAGAACGCCTCTAAGGGTCTCCATGACGTCAATGCTGCAGCCGGGAAGACCAATCTGAACCCGTTGTTGTCGGCTGTACAAAGCATCGAGAGTCGTTTCCATGCGATGTCGGTTATAGCAGTCACAGCTCTAGCCACCATCGCGCATAAGGCTGTGGAGACGGGTCTTACCATCGTCAAGTCTCTGACGATCGATCCACTCAAGACCGGTTTCGGCGAGTATGAGACCAACATCAACTCCATCCAGACGATTCTGGCGAACACCCAGGCTGCTGCAGTAACCCTCGGGGATGTTACTAGTGCTCTAGACGAGTTGAACCTGTACGCCGACCTCACGATTTACAACTTCGCCGAGATGGCTCGGAACATCGGTACCTTCACCGCAGCCGGCGTGGCTCTCGAGCCCGCTGTCGCAGCCATTAAGGGTATCGCCAACCTGGCAGCTCTCTCTGGCTCGAACTCGATGCAGGCCGCGACGGCCATGTACCAGTTGTCGCAGGCTCTATCGACAGGAACTGTTCGGCTGATCGACTGGAACTCGGTCGTTAACGCTGGTATGGGTGGTACGGTCTTCCAGCGTGCGCTGGCTCAAACAGCTGTTGTCATGGGGACTCTGAACGAGAGCGCTGTGACGCTTGACGGATCCATGAAGACCGTTAAGATTTCTGGCGATTCGTTCCGCTCCTCGTTGGAGCAGGGCTGGCTTACTGCCGACGTGTTGTCTACGACACTAGCGCAGTTTACTGGCGACCTTACGGATGCCGAGCTAGCTGTCATGGGCTTCAACGCTACTCAGATCGAAGCCATTCAGAAGCAGGCAGCAGTTGCTAAGGCAGCTGCCACCGAAGTCAAGACCATGTCCCAGTTGCTTGGAGCTCTTCGTGAGGGCGCGGGCTCTGGTTGGGCTCAGACTTGGTCGATCATATTTGGCAACTTCACCGAGGCCAAAGAACTATGGTCGGGTGTCTACAACGTTCTCGATGGGATCATCGGAGATTCGTCGCGAGCTCGTAATGAGCTCTTGAAAGAGTGGAAAGAACTTGGCGGTCGCGACAATCTGTTCGCTGGCATAGCTAACATATTCAAGACTTTCTCTGCTGTTCTCAAACCAGTCGGAGAGGCCTTCAGCACTATATTTCCACCCGTCACAGCCAAGCGACTTGCCGAGATCACAGAGAACTTCCGCAAATTCACTGAGACCCTCATGCCCAGCGCCAAGGCACTCGAGGCGATCCGAGAGGTTTCGTACGCGGTATTCGCTGTGCTCCGACTTGCGGGGACGATTGTCAGTGGTCTGGCCGGTGTTATTGGCCATCTGCTTGGTGTGACGATGGAGGGGTCTGACGGATTCCTTGACTTCGTTATATCTGTGGCCACCTTCATCCAGCAGGTCGTGTTCGCCATCGAGGCCGGAGACGATCTTGCACAAACGTTCGGGAACTTGGGGAGGATTCTCGAGATCCCGCTTCGGATTATCCAGAGCATCGGTCAAGCTATCGGGATGATGTTCGACAATGTCGACACCGGAACTATGGCTGAAGACATGGTCGGTTTCGCCAAGAGTCTAAACCCTCTTGCTGGTCTGGCTGATATTGCGACGGTTGCCTGGGAACACCTGCTTGGGATCTTGGAGGCTGTCTGGAGGTTCTTTGGACCGATGGCCAGCAAGATGGCTGAGTGGTTCCGGGAAGCAAGCGACGCTATCGGCGGTTTCAACTTCGACGATCTTCTTGCAGCGATCAACACTGGTCTCTTTGCCGGCTTGGTCGCTGGGTTGATATTGAACGTAACTCGAGTGAACAGCGTCATATCTCAGATGACCGACGTTCTCAATGGTATGGAACACGCGTTGAATGCAGCAGCCCTTCTGCAGATAGCAATCGCTATCGGCGTTATTGCTGCTTCGGCTGTTGCGTTGTCCACGTTGGACGCTGGACAGCTGACTAGGTCGTTGGCTGCAATCGCAGTGATGTTCGCCGAGCTCACTGCAACCATGTACGTCATGAGCTTGATGGGCTCGATAAACGTCGTCAAGATGTACGCGATGGCGGCGTCATTCACTGTTCTGGGAATCGCAATCAACATTCTTGCCCTGGCGATTCGTCAGCTAGGTACCATGGATCCTGAGGAGATGCACAGAGGCCTTATATCTGTGGCTCTTGTGATGGGCATACTGGTTGCCACGGCTCGTACGCTTCCTAGTGGAGCGGAGCTTGTGGGGGTAGCAGTAAGTCTAACGATCCTCTCAACCGCCATTCTTATTCTGGCTCAGTCCGTCAAGCAACTCGGCGGCCTGGATTGGGATGAACTGGCAAAGGGGCTTGGCGGGGTCGCTGTACTTCTGGGATCCCTTGCCTTGTTCACCAAGTTCGCACAAGCAAACGCCGTCGGAGTTCTAGGCGGCGTAGGTATCGTTCTTATTGCGGCAGCGATCAAGATCCTAGCCAGCGCAATCCAGGATCTCCAAGGAGTGTCCTGGGAGAACGTCGGCAAGGGTATGTCTGTCATCGCGGCAAGCCTAGGGGCGATCACAGGTGCACTTCTTCTGCTGTCTAACGCTGCACCAACCGCACCGCTGTCTGCAGGAGCAATCCTTATTGTGGCGCTGGCAATCCAGATTCTTGGCGATGCCATCGCGTCAACGTCGATCATGTCCTGGGAAACATTCGGAAAGGGTATGGCCGTCATCGGCGGTGCTCTTGCCATCATAACGGCAGCTCTGGTACTACTGTCTGATGCTGCGCCCACAGCGTTGCTCTCAGCGGGCGCAATCCTCGTTGTGGCGTTGGCAATCAAGATCCTTGCTGACGTTATTGCCGAGATGGGTAAGATGGAATGGGAGCAGATCGTCAAGGGCCTTGTTGTCCTTGCGGGTGCTCTTGGCATCATCGTTATAGCCCTCAATGCTATGACTGGCAGTATACCTGGTGCGCTAGCCCTACTTGTCGTCTCTGGCGCCCTTCTTGTGTTGTCTTCAGTATTGAAGATCCTGGGCAGCATGGAGTGGGGCGAAATCGTCAAGGGGCTGGTGGCTCTGGCCGCCGTGTTCCTGATCATTGGTGCTGCGGGATATTTGCTAACCGGAGCCATCCCTGGAATGCTCGGTCTCGGAGCGGCGTTGCTTCTAATCGGCGCTGGTCTAGCGCTGGCTGGTGCAGGTGTGTTCCTGTTCGCAGCGGGTCTTACAGCTCTTAGCGTTGCTGGAGCTGCAGGTGCTGCCGCAGTGGTAGCCATACTCAGCGCTGTGATCGGCCTTATTCCAGCTCTGGTGAAGCAGGTCGGGATTGCTCTTCTCATCCTGGTCGATATTCTGATCGAGGGAATCCCCAAGATCGTCGAGCTCATTGTGAATCTCTTGATCCAATTGATCGATGGTCTGAACGAGGTTCTTCCCAAGTTCGGTGAGCTGATCCTTAAGCTCGTATTCATAATCCTGGCCGTTCTTCGTGAGTCTCTCCCTGAGCTCTACGACGCTGGACTGGATATTCTACTTGGGATGCTTCAAGCAATTCGAGACCACATGAGTTTCATCGTAGATGTGGCTGGCGAGATTATTGAGGAGTTCCTACGAGCACTTGGTAAGGAACTACCTGAGGTTGTGGACGCCGGTTTCGAGATGCTTATATCCTTTATGGACGGCATGACCAAGGCCATCGATCAGAATTCTGAGGAGATGGGTCGTGCCGGAGCTGACCTAGCATGGGCAATCGTGAAGGGTGCGGTCAAGGGTCTCGGTAGTTTCGGCGGACAGATCAAGTCTAAGCTCATGAACATCGTCAAGGATAGCTGGAATGCTGTTCTTGACTTCTTCGGCGTTAAATCTCCAGCCACAGAAGCTATTTGGTTGATGGAGATGGTTGGTAAGGGTATGGAAGTGGGTCTTGATCGGTCCGTGGCTGGTGTTTCTAAAGCCATGGCTGGTGTCGGTGAGAGTGCGGTTGATTCTCTCCGAGATTCGCTAACTGGTCTGTCTTCGTTGATGGCAGACAAGATTGATCCCAACCCGACCATCACGCCCGTATTCGATCTATCGAAGGTCGAAGGTCAGGCCGCAGATCTCTGGAAGCTCATGAACATCAAGCCGATTACTGTGGATGGTTCATATTCCGCGGCAAGAGAGGCCGAAGCCATTCTTCAGAGAAATGAGCAGATCGCTTCGGAGAACGAGGACGATGGGCCTGGCGACACGTTCAACTTCACACAGAACAACACTTCGCCGAAGGCTCTGTCGACGGCGGACATTTACAAGAAGACAAAGAACCAACTCTCCACTGCGAAGGGGGTGCTACCCATATGATTAGTCAGGTCGAAGTACGATCGTCACTAGGTCAACTCTTGACCTTGGATCTGGATTCTACGGATGACGGTTTTATCGTTCAAAGTATTGATGGGTTGGACCCCGTTCAGGCGACCCTTGTAACGTCATCCTTCGCGCAGCTGGACGGAGCTATATTTCAAGCGAGTCGGCGAGAGACCCGGAACATCATCATTACTCTGGGTCTCGAACCCGACTATATTTCCACATCCGTCCGAGATCTTCGTAATCAGCTATACCAGTTCTTCATGCCAAAGTCTCAGGTTGGGCTTCGTTTCTTCTTCGAGGACGACCCAACTGTAGAGATATTTGGAACAGTGGAGTCTTTTGACTCTATTCTCTTCTCTGCAGAACCTAAGGCGATCATATCTTTGGTCTGTTTCGACCCAGATTTCGTCGCGCTGGAATCGATCGAAGTGGAAGAAGACACTGTCTCGGACACTACGGAATTCCTGATCGAGTACGATGGGACGGTTGAGACTGGAATCATACTCAACCTTCTTGTCGACAGAGCAGAGACCGAATTCACCGTCTACCATCGTGCAGCGGACGATGTCGTAAGGACTACCGATATTGCCGTTGTCCTAGAAGCAGACGATGTCCTTACGCTGAACACGAACGTAGGTAGCAAAGGTCTAACGCTGTTGAGATCTTCTGTGACGACTTCGGTTCTCTACGGCGTATCTCCACAGTCTAACTGGCTACAACTTATGCCCGGCGACAACTATATTCGAGTGTATGCGACGGGCGATCCTATTCCGTTCACGCTCGAATACACACCAAGGTACGGAGGTCTGTAATGGACGTCTTTATCTTGGACAGTCTCTACCGTCGAATAGCCGTTATTGAAAAGTACGAATCTCTAATCTGGACCGAGCGCTTTTCGGCCATGGGAGATTTCGAACTTCACATAACATACAGCACATCGACTCGGAATCTTATTCCGATAGGAACTGTTCTTCACATCAACGAGTCGTATAGGTTGATGCGTGTTGAAACCGTGGAAGATTATACGGACGATGAAGGTCGCCGAATTCTTAAGTTCACTGGTTTCTCTCTCGAAAACGTGTACGAACAACGTTTGGCGGCATTCCAGGTTGAGGATTACTGGAGTCCATATCTTAGAGACGGAACTCCTCGAGAGATCATCGAGTACGTGTATTATAGTGTTGTGATCGATGGTAATCTCGACGTCGGGGACATCATCGATGGTATAGAACTGGGCAGCGACATATTTCCGACGGACACGATTGACGAGCCCGTAGAAGAGTTCTTCTATATCGCTCCTAATCATCTTTCTCTTTATGCTACCATCAAAGAGATATGTGATTTGGTCGGGATGGGATTCCGACTGGTTAGACATCCTGTCACTGGCGTTCTATATTTCGACCTCTACGTGGGTTGCGACCGAACCACAACACAGTCAACTTTGGCTGCTGTGATCTTCAGCCCGGATCTGGACAATCTCAAAAACACAAATCGAGTTACTTCTCAGGCACTATACAAGAATGTGGCTTACGTCATATCTGCCGGTTTGACACACGAGATAGTCTACGCGACCGACGTTGATCCTGATATTTCGGGCTTCGATCGCAGAGTGCTAATCGTAAAAGCCGACGACATCGAAGAGCTAGATCCGGACGCCTCGGACAAGATGATCCAAAGGGGTAAAGACGAGCTCGCCAAGAACAGAATGTTCGATGCCCTGGATGGAGAGTTGGCCGTTAACACCGGCTATATTTACGGAACGCACTACAACCTTGGTGATCTGGTAGAACTAAGAGATGATTCTGGCGCAACAAGCCAGATGAAGGTCACTGAAGTTGTGATCATCAACGACAAAGAAGGTCGTCGAACCTATCCGACGTTGGCTCTAAACCTGTTCATCACGCCAGGCTCATGGATTGGTTGGAGCCTCGTTCAGGAGTGGGACGAACTAGACACTGAAGAATGGGAGGATGTGTAACATGCCTGTTGGTGATGATGCTGCTGCAGCGGGTTACGCGCTCGTTCCAGATAATGGAGAGGAAGGTCGTGTCCGCTGGGGTGCTCGAGAGATCAACCGTGCTCGAGACTACATCGCTCAGCTAAAAGCTCTTATCCCCGTGGGTAAAGCAAACTATCGTACTGCCTCGGGGATCACGTCGTCGACCTTCGATCCATCTGGCGGTAACGACGGAGACATTCACTTCAAGATCATCACGTGAGGAGGTGAACCATGGCGACGTCCGGACAAATTCTTGGTGACATTCTATCGGGGGAGAGTAGCTACCTAGACTGGCAGTTAGTCTCACAAGACGTGACGAACAACAAATCTACCTTGTGGTGGCAGGTTGGTTGGAAGTATCCAGCATTTGCCTGTCGAGGTCTTCGCCAAGGTTCAGCTCACATGAATGGTGTCTTGGTTTACAACAATCAAGCTGGTGGTGACGGGGTTCATGCGTTCAGTTCGTCGCACACCACTGCTGCTGGAGACCACCCACCAGGAATTCAATTCGCTGCGGGTGCTGTTGAGATTGTTCATGATGCCGATGGAACGAAGACGTTCAGTGCGGACGTCTCAATTCGTGGTTGGCAAGGTGGAGGTCCGAACTTCCTCTCAGACGGCTCTAACTCTTGGGCTCTCCCTACCATTCCTCGAAATCCTGGTATTCCATCCACTCCGACATATTCAGCTGTTGAACAAACGCAGCTAGCCGTTGAGTGGCTTCCAAACGTGGCAGATGGGTTACCTAACACCAGCTACACCATCAGCTATGGGACTGCTACGGACGCAACTGGATCCACCACTACATCAGCAGTCATATTCAAGACGATTACTGGTCTTAATCCGGGAGTGAAGTACTACTTCAAAGTCAAGGCGCACAACTCCATTGGAGAAGGACCATATTCTGAGATCTCGAACATGACCACTGTTGCCGGTGCTTACGTTAACGACGGGGGCGTATGGAAGAAAGCGATTCCGTACGTAAAAGTCGCTGGAGTGTGGACGTTAGCAAGACCATATTCGAAGATTCTCGGTGTCTGGAAGAAGTCCATAAACTAGTGCCTCTGTAGGGAGGTGAGAGGGTGTTGTCCGTGGAACAATGGCTACAGACCATAATCACCGTAGTGTTCACGCTTGCGGGATCTTCTGGACTGTGGGCCTATATGCAGCATAGGGACAAAGAGAAGTCCCAAACACAACGCCTGCTGCAGGGGCTGGCTTACGAGAAGATCATATCCATGGGTATGGATTATCTCAAACGTGGTGGGATAACGAACGACGAGTACAACGATTACCGAAGACTCTACGAAGCATACAGAGCCCTCGGTGGTAACGGCGTGACCGAACGAGTTATGGCCGCCGTTCAAGATTTACCGGTTAAGTCTCGCGACACATATTCTAAGGTCATTCAGGCCGCCAAGACGGAGGGAAAGGAACAACGTGACACAGACAACGAACTCGCCGAAGCTGCCTAAAGGCGCGGTCTATGACAAGCTGAAACTAACCGCTCAGCTTCTGCTTCCGGCCATCGGCGGTCTATATTTCGCTCTCGCACAGATCTGGGGTCTCCCGGCAGGCGAAGAGGTCACCGGCACTATCGCTGTGGTCAATACCTTCGTCGGAACCGCTGTGTTGTGGATGAAGTCGATCTACGATGCTTCCGGGGATCAGTACGACGGCATTATGAGCTGGGAAGAGGGCGACGAAGAAGGCGACAGCAAACTCGTCATGAAGTCGGTCGACCTTCACGCGTTGGAGACACAAGGCCATATTCTCCTCAAGGTGAGTAACCGTCCGCCAGGGCGCTAATTTCGCGAACCTAACATCTCCTATAATGAGACCCTAACAAAGGAGAACGTATGTTCCGAAAGCCCAAACCACCAACCCAGTTGGACGAGGCTATCGACGCACTGCTCAAGCAGATTGCGGAGAAGACGTACGACCCCAAGGAAACCCCCCTGATGATTGATCAGGTGAGTAAGCTCGACAAGCTGAGAACTAATCATATTCAGCGTGTCAGCCCAGACACCATGTTGATCGTCGGAGGAAACATCCTCGGCATCATACTGATCCTCCAATTCGAAAGAGTAAACGTCGTCACCTCGAAAGCCCTGGCCTTCGTGATGAAGCTACGGTAAAACGAACCCGAACGTTAAGGAAGAGTGAGGGGGTATGCATCCAGCATGCCCTCTTATTTTTGACTCGCGAAAACTACAGATCCTTTAATGAGACCCCCTACAGAAAGGACCATCATGATTCATGTGTCAACAATCGCGCGTAATGCCGATGGAGAAGAAGTAGAGATGACCCTCGTTTACGACCTCAACGGTGTAACGATCGTCCGGAAGAAGCCTGAGGCTGAACCCGAGACGATGCTGTACACCCACGAGGAGTTCGAGGCAATCTACCAATCCATCCAACACGCTCGACCAAGGTACAGGACCATGTAATCCCCGAGTAAATCTCAAGGCCAGATTCCCCCAAGGAGTCTGGTTTTGCTTTTCCAAAAATTCCCCGGGTGGGAAATTCCCACAGAACTCGCAGAAAAAACATGGTCTATAGTGAGACCCCTACAAACAAAGGAAACCCAATGGAAAAGATCAATGCCGCACTGGCCAAAGCTGATTCCGAAGGTACCGTTGACGCAAAGGCGCTCGCCATCAAACTAGCTGCGATGGCGGGAGCCACCGTCCTCGGCATCGTCGGAACTGTCATGGTACAGCGCGCCATCGAGAAGAATTCATCGGACCCAGAGTGAAGAGGAGCCCTTAGTCCCCCAAGGACTATGGGTTTACTTTTTTGGAAAGGAGGAGTGATGACCGACGTCTATATCGGCGCGGAAACGTACATCGGCTTAACCATAGTGGCAGTTATGGCTATGGGTCTGTTCTTGTCGTTTGTTCTGGGACGGATCTTCGACAAGGAAACCAAAGCGCAACAAGAACGCTTCGAGGAGGTAGATCGCTTCCATGTCCACAATTAGTTCGCTAGCAAAGCGGCTCGAGAAGCTTGTTGTGGACAATTCGCCCACCATCCTGACTGCCATCGGGGTGACCGGCGCACTGACAACGGCATATTTGACCGGAAGAGCGTCGTACTTTGCGGCCGATGAAATCCTTTATGCTGAGAGAGGATCCATCGGAAACACTCCGCATCTTCGTCTCGATGCGAAAGCGAAGATCAAACTTACCTGGAAGCTCTATATTCCAGCAGCAGCTACAGCCACCCTTACTGTCGCTGCTATCATCGGTGCCAATCGGATCGGAAGCAGGCGCGCGGCGGCTCTCGCGGCAGCATATTCCGTAACCGAGAAAGCCTTCACGGAGTACCGAGAGAAGATCGTCGACAAAATCGGCGAGAAGAAAGAACAGCAGGCTCGAGACGAAATCGCTCAAGAACGAGTGCTAGCGTCTAGTGCTGTGGTTATATCCTCGGATGAAGGATTGTGTTATGAGGTGTTCACTGACCGATATTTCGAAGGAGACATCGAACTCCTAAGGAGAGCAGAGAACGACCTCAACCGCACGATCCTCCACGATGGGTACGCCTCTCTGACCGATTTCTACCACCTGATCGGGTTGAAGACCACAGCCCTGTCGGACGAGGTCGGTTGGACAAACGACAGCCCACTGGATCTGAAGTTCAGCGCTGTCCTGGGTAAGAACAACAGGCCCTGCCTTGCGGTGGATTACCGCGTCGCTCCAATCCGGAACTATCACAAGTTCGGCTAAGCCGATAACCCAAGGAGATCTAATGCGTAACGTGCTCAAGTTCATCAAGTCCAACAAGGTTCTCGTCCCCACCGCGGTCACTTTCATGCTGACCGGCCTGATCATCATCCTCTCGGCGGTCAAGGAGACGCCAGAGGAGATCGAGGCTTCCGAAGACGAGTAACACTCACCAATCCATCTAACTCATATCTCGAAGGGTAAGAACGTGCATAAGAAGAGCATCACGTACACCAACCTCGACGGTCAGACTGTCACCGAAGAGTTCCACTTCAACCTGACCAAGGCCGAGCTCATCGAGATGGAGATGGCTCCTGAGGGCGGTCTTCGTCAGCAGATGATGAATCTGGACATGGTGAAGGACCGCGGGAAGGTCATGACCTTCATCAAGGAGCTCATCCGTGTCTCGGTCGGTCGCCGTGAGGGAGACCGGTTCGTGAAGTCGCCCGAGATCGTCAACCACTTCATGCAGACCGAAGCATATTCGGAGCTGTTCATCGACCTTCTCAAGAATCCCGGTGGTCAGGCCGAATTCGTCGCGAAGATCATGCCGGCCGATCTGATCTCCCAGGTGGACGTCGAGGGAATCACCAGGCAGGCGTTCGCCGACCACGGCGTGCCATATCCGGAGAAGGAAGTCGATGTCGTCGTTCCGACCCCCGATGTTCCTATCCCGGACATCGCCGAGATTCCTCCGGTTTACAAGGGTCTACTGGAATACACCAACGAGGAGCTCATCGACATGCCGGCCTCCGAGTTCCACGCTCTGGTCGGTCGTCACAAGGGCGCCGTACCCAAGCCTCTGCTGGTTCTCATCATGCAGAGGGCCCACGAATCCTAGGAGATGTCATGAAGCTGGGATGGGTTATGTTCCACACGGTGATGGTTTGCTGCACGGGTGGGCTGTGGTTCATCCCACTCATCATCTGGTGGATCATCAAGTAACGCGATGCAGGGGGGCAAGCGGAGGCATGGAGGTACGGGTCTCACCGATATTCCTCATTCCGGACGCAAGCCTTCAACGACAGCCGAGAGTGCCAGTAAATTGCGCCCGACATCGCAAGCTTTACATATCCTTTAATGAGACCCCTACAAACAAAGGAGACCCCATGACTAAGACTGAAGTTGCGAAAGCAATCGTCGGATTTGTCGTCGGATCCGCCACCTACACAGTAGTCAAGGAGATCATCAAGAACAACACAAGCCCTGATAAGGTGACCGATAAGGCCGCCATTATCATCGCGAGTTACGTACTCGGATGTATCGCTGCAGACCGAAGTGTCGACTGGTCGGAGAAGAAGATCGATTCGTTGATTGCCTCGTTCCAGAAGCACCGTCAAAAGGACACCGTTTAAGTCTCGAGCCAGGCCCGCAAGGGTTCTGGTTTTACTTTTTATGGAAGAGGTGTCATGGAAGAGATTCAACTTCCCGGTAACAGCCGGATGGTTAAGCCCGCATCCAAGCCTGAGCCGGAGAAGAGGGTAGAGAAGGTTATCAGCGGAGTGGTAAAGACCCGACGCAAACCCTTGATGCGTCGCTTCGCGGAAACCTTCATCGCCGAAGATGCACAGAGTGTCGGGCGATATTTGCTGCTGGAGGTTCTCATTCCGGCAGCCAAGGACATGATCCTGGATCTGGGTCGCGAGGGTCTGGAGCGTACTCTCTTCGGCGGACGCGGTGGTGGGCGAGGCGGACGGTCGGCTTTCCGCTCGAGCGGAGCTGGCGGACACGTCAGCTACAACCGGTTCTCCAGTAACACCACGCCTTGGCGTAAGGAAGAAGAGCGATCGCTGAGTCCACGTGCCAGGAGACGTCACGAGTTCCAGGAGGTCGTGCTCGACACTCGTCAGGAAGCAAACGACGTCCTGGATCATATGTACGAGCTCCTCTCCAAGTTCAATCAGGTGACAGTCGCCGATCTCTACGATCTCTGCGGCGTGGACCCCAAGCACACTGACGTGAACTACGGCTGGACAAGCCTTGAGGGCAGTCGAGCGGTCCATATTCGTGAGGGGTATGTCCTCGATCTCCCGAAGACCGTAGAACTCGAATAAGGCAATGTCATGTCCATGTCGGAGCGAGAGCTCCTGAAGCAGATATTTCCGTACAAGAAGTGGTGGGCGAAAGTCGACAAGATGACGGACGCCCAGGTCCATGCAACATATTTGCGACTCAAACGAAAGGTAGCTTGACGTGAATCTCAAGCCAATCAAGCGCCTGGTGACCAGTAAGGTTGGTCGTCAGGTTCTGAAGCTCCAGAAGCATTCCCCAGTACTTCTGTTCTCCGCCGGCATCTTGGGTGTTGTGGGTACGGCAGTTCTCGCCAGCCGCGCAACGCTGAAGCTGGACGATATTCTCGTCGACACCCAGGAGAAGCTCGAGAAGCTGCATGTGGCCAACATCTCAGAGCTGGCCAGCTACAGCGAGGACATGTACCAGAGGGACAAGGCGGTCGTCTATATTCAGACCGCAGTCAAGATCGGTCGTGTTTATGCTCCGGCTCTCGGCCTCGGCATCCTGTCTGTCGCAGCACTCACCGGCTCACACGTCATCCTGACCAAGCGCAACGCAGCGCTCACTGCAGCTTACGCTCTTCTCGACAAGGGATTCCGGGACTACCGCGCACGGGTCGAGGCGGCCTACGGTCCCGAGAAGGAGCGAGAGCTTCGCTACGGTCTCGAGGAACGAGAGGTCTTCGACGACGAGAAGCAGAAGGTCGTCAAGGTCAAGGACGTCATGCCCAAGGGCGGCTCCATCTACGCGCGTTGCTTCGACAAGACAAACAAGAACTGGCAGAAGGGTCCGAATCGTTACAACCAGTTCTTCCTCGCGTCGCAGCAGCAGTACTGCAACGATCTTCTTCGGGCACGTGGTCATCTGTTCCTGAACGAGGTCTACGACATGCTCGGCATGGATCGTTCGCCAGCTGGTCAGGTCGTGGGATGGCTGTACGACCAGTGCGACGGAACGCCACAACACGACAAATGCGGCGACAACTACGTCGACTTCGGCATATTCGTCGGCGACCGCGAGTCCGGTCTGCGCTTTGCCCACGGGGTAGAAGACGCGGTCTGGCTCGACTTCAACGTCGACGGTGTCATCTACGACAAGATTTGAAGGCACCCATGCAAGAGTGCAAATGCGACTGCGACCGCTGTGACATCGGCGATTGCCCAAGAGACGGGATCTGCACGTGAATCGCTATATTCTAGTCGGGCTCACCGCTGTGGTCTCTGCGGCAGCGGGGGCTGCTGCTGGGTACTACATTAGCCGGAAGCAGCTCGAGAAGTCTTATGACGAGCGCCTCGCGGAAGAGATATCCTCCACCAGGGCTCATCTGAACCAACTCGCTAAGCAGGGGATGATGCTACGCGTACCTGGAGCACAGTTGGACCCCCAGGCTGTGGCTGAGACTGCCGAGGAGCGAGAAGCTAACGTCGCCGTAGGCCCGGGAGTTCTCCGTAAGGCTGTCGCAGAGCTGCGATACGGTCCGGATGCACCAATCAGTCCAGCCAAGCCGACTCTCATTCAGCGCAATGTCTTCCGCGACGAGGAAGAGCCGGATGAGGACGAGGAGATCGCCTGGGCGCAGGAGATCAAAGAACGATCGTCCAAGAAGCCCTACATCATCGGCGTGGAAGAATTCGGAGAAGACCCGAAGTACCACACGGTGTGTCTTACCTATTTCATGATGGACGACACCCTGCTGGATGACGGCGAAGTCCCAATCGATGACCCTGAGATGGTCGTCGGAGAGTCCAACCTGGATCGTTTCGGCTATCGGTCCAAGGATCCACGCCTGATCTATATCCGTAACGAGAAGCTCGGGGCGGACTATGAGGTCACCCTCCACGACGGAGCTTTCGGAGACGTCATTCATGGTATCGCCACGTCTCAAGAGAAGGTTCGTCGAACAAAGTTCCGACCGGAGTAACCATGAGCGAGCCGCTTGACGAGCTATATTTCGTATGGCTCTACAGTCAAGTCGGCGACCCGGAAACCAAGAATCCCTCCCGCACCTATTGGAATCTACTCAGACAGCTCTTCACCAAGGAGTTCGTTTGGGTTGTCCCTAATGACGATAACCGCGTCGAAGACGGTAAGGGCCTGCGGCACGAGTTCGCCGACCAGTCCGGAATCAAAAAACTCGACCGAGATTGGATGAAGCTCGGGTGTTCCATGCTCGAGTTGCTTGTCGGGATATCCCGGAGGCTCTCCTTCCAATGCGAGGGGGAGCCCCGGGACTGGTTCTGGCATCTAATAGACAATCTCAAACTAAACTATACAGACAGGGGTTTATATCCTTCGGATAAAATCGACGGAGTTCTCGATCGCGTAATCTGGCGAACGTATGAAGCTGACGGTAGTGGTGGGTTGTTCCCGCTTCACCATGCCGAGGTGGACCAGAGGAAAGTAGAAATCTGGCATCAGCTGTTCGCCTATATCTCTGAGCTGAACTAGAACGGGAGGAGGGTTGATGGATTTCTTTCAGATCCAAGAAAAAGTAGACGCGAAGACAGGAGCTATTGAGATATTTCCTGACTTCACCGTCGGTAGATCGAAAGATCTGATGATTCGTGGCCAAGCATTCTACGCCGTATGGGATGAAGACCAGAACCTGTGGTCTACGGACGAATACGACGTACAACGTATGGTCGATCAAGCCGTCTTCCGGAGGTTGGTTGAGCTCGAGAGCGAAGGAAAGCAGGTACACGCCAAGTATCTTCGTTCCTTCGCCAACAACGGTTGGGCTCAGTTCCGTCGATATCTTAGAAACGTAAGCGACAACGCGCACCCATTAGACGAAAGGTTGACCTTTGCTAACGATATTGTTAAAAAATCGGACTACATTAGTCGAAGGCTTCCGTATCCACTCCAACCCGGTGACCATAGTGCTTGGACAGAGCTTACGTCCACGCTTTACGCTGACGAAGAGCTTGCAAAGATCGAATGGGCCATTGGTGCTGTTCTGTCAGGCGATGCCAAGAAGATCCAGAAGTTTGTGGTCTTTTACGGTGCTGGCGGAACCGGGAAGTCAACAATTCTCAATATCTTGCAGAGACTCTTCGAAGGTTACTGTGTATCTTTCGAAGCAAAAGCTCTGGCGAGCAATGGCAATACTTTCTCTACAGAGGTCTTCCGCAACAACCCTCTCGTCGCTATCCAGCATGATGGGGACCTCAGCCGTATTGAAGACAACTCTAAGCTGAACTCGATCGTGTCTCACGAGGACATGACGATGAACGAGAAGTTCAAGTCCAGTTATACGGCTAAGGTCAACGCCTTCTTATTCATGGGTACGAACAAGCCAGTCAAGATCTCGGATGCTAAGAGTGGTCTTATTCGTAGGCTCATCGACGTAAGACCAACAGGCAACCGAATTCCTCCCAATCACTACAACACATTGTTAGCGAGGATTGAGTTCGAACTTGGTGCGATTGCGCACCATTGCCTCTCAGTCTATCGTGAGATGGGAAAGAATTACTACAACGCATATCGTCCGATGGAAATGATGTTCCAGACAGACGTCTTCTTCAACTTCGTAGAGGCTCACTACGACATATTTAAGGAGCAGGATGGAGTCTCTCTCAAACAAGCCTACGCTCTCTACAAAACTTACTGCGCTGAAACAGGCGTGGACTTTGTACTGCCGCAGTATAAGGTACGCGAAGAGCTCCGGAATTACTTCGGGACTCTACTTGAGCGCGCAACTGTGGCTGATCTGGTCGTCCGTAATTATTACTCTGGCTTCACAGCAGAGCACTTCAAGACTCCTGTGGTCATTGCTGATCATATCTTCAGCTTGGTTCTTGAGGAGTCTACTTCTCTTCTGGATCTGGAACTGGCGGACCAACCAGCTCAAGAGGCTAAGGAAGACGGTACTCCGCGAACCTACTGGGCAAACGTCAAGACTACTCTAGCGGAGATCAATACTTCTCAGCTCCACTACGTGAAGGTTCCGGACAATCATATTGTCATCGACTTCGATATCAAGGACGAGAATGGAAACAAATCTCTTGAGAGAAATCTCGGAGCGGCTAGTGAATGGCCGCCCACTTATGGGGAGCTTAGTAAGAGCGGTTCAGGAGTACACCTCCATTACATTTACAACGGAGATCCGGGGGAACTCGATACAGTTTACGGTGATGGGATTGAAGTCAAATCCTTCGGGGGAAACGCTTCACTCCGTCGCCGTTTCACTCGATGTAATGGAGTACCAATCGCTGATCTCCCATCAGGAAGTCTCCCACTGAAGGAGAAGAAGGTGCTTCAATCCCAAACGATGCAAAGCGAGAAGGGGTTGCGTGAGCTTATATTACGCAACCTCCGGAAGGAGATCCATCCAGGGACAAAGCCCTCGATCGACTTCATCCACCATATCCTCGAGGAAGCTCATGCTTCGGGAATGCCGTATGACGTGACCGATCTGAGATCCAAGATAGTTGTGTTCGCCAACAACTCCCAGAAGAATGCGCTGCTTTGCCTTAAAGCAGTAAAGAACATGAAGTTCAAGGGCAGGGAAGAGCTTGGCTCATATTCCGCTACACCGGCTAAGGACGACAGGCTAGTGTTCTTTGACGTCGAGGTATATTCTAACCTCTTCGTCGTCTGCTGGAAGTACCGCGGAGACTCCAACGTCGTGAAGATGATCAACCCCACTCCTCAGGAAGTCGAGCAACTCTTCTCGCTGAGATTGGTGGGATTCAACAACCGTCGATACGACAATCATATCCTGTGGGCTCGGTACATGGGGTATGACAATGAGCAACTCTACAAGCTGTCTCAGAAGATCATCGACGGTAACGTCGGCTCCATGTTTGGTGAGGCGTACAACGTCTCATACACAGACGTATATTGCTTCAGCTCGGTCAAGAAGGGGCTGAAGAAGTTCCAGATCGATCTCGGCATCCATCACATGGAGATGGATATTCCTTGGGACCAGCCAGTTCCTGAGGAGCGTGTGAAGGACGTTGTCGAGTATTGTGCCAACGATGTAATCTCGCTCGAAGCCGTGTTCGACTCAAGGGAACAGGACTTCGTCGCTAGGCAAATCCTCGCTGAGCTGAGTGGACTGACTGTCAATGACACAACCCAGAAACACACAGCCCGAATCATATTCGGAGAAGACAGAAACCCCCAACGGTCCTTTGTCTATACGGACCTCTCTCGAGAGTTTCCGGGATACGAGTACCAACGGGGGAAGAGTACATATCGTGGGATCGAGGTCGGTGAAGGCGGTTACGTTTACGCTGAACCTGGAATGTATCAGGACGTCGCAGTGCTTGATGTCGCATCGATGCATCCCACATCCATCAAGGTGCTTAATCTTTTTGGAGACTACACGCCCCGATTCGTAGATCTGCTCGAGGCACGTGTGGCCATCAAGAGGGAGGACTACGCCTTTGCCCGAAAGACCATGGGTGGTCGGCTCGCCCCCTACCTTGTCGACGAGTCTAAAGCCAAAGGTTTGGCCGACGCTCTTAAGATCGTTATCAATATTGTCTATGGTCTTACGTCCGCGAAGTTCGACAACGCGTTCTTGGACAAGCGAAACAAAGACAATATTGTAGCGAAGCGAGGGGCGCTGTTCATGATTGATCTCATGTTCTTCATCAAGGAACAGGGGTTCGACGTCGTCCATATCAAGACGGACTCGGTGAAGATTCCGAACGCTACTCCGGAGATTATCCAGCAGGTCAAGATATTCGGGGAGAAGTACGGATACGACTTCGAGTACAACCCGGAGAAGGATCACTACGACCAGTTCTGTCTGGTCAACGATGCGGTCTATATCGCGCGTAAGGACGAGTGTCTGGTGCCACATTGGACCGCGGTAGGTGCACAGTTCCAGCACCCGTACGTGTTCAAGAAGTTGTTCACGAAGGAAGAGATCACCTTCGAGGACCTCTGCGAGGCGAAGTCTGTCACACAGGGAGCGATGTACCTGTACAACGGACTCGACGCTCCAATGGCTCTGGTCGAGACCGACATGCATTTCGTGGGCCGTACGGGTCTGTTTGTACCTGTTCTGCACGGTGGTGGAATGCTCCTTCGTATCAAGGACGATAAGCAGTACGCCGTCACTGGGACGAAGAACTACCGATGGGTCGAAGCCGAACACGCTAAGGACATGCCGCTGGATAACATCGACATGTCGTATTTCGAACGCCTCGCCGATGAAGCTGAGAAGGCCATCGACTACTGGGGACCGTTCGCCACATTTACTGCGTAGGAGGATTGATGGAATACCGACCAGGTTATGAGATGCGAAAAGAATACCGGCTGGTGTTGGTCGACGACGTTAATCAGCTTCATCACATCAACTGCTCAGAGAATCAAATTCTCGTCGTCGGCTGGTCTAGGAATTTCCCGGGGGGTTTCTCCCTAGATACTTTACACGATCTCATGGAGGCCCACGAGGACGTTATCCATAATCGGTATCTGATTTTTTAGGGGTTCACATGGGTCGCGACGAGATGCTGATCGTCATATTCATGGAGCTATACAAAGAGCTCGGCCGGTGTCCAAACCAAATAGAAATCCTAGAAAAAATCCGCGGAAGGAAATTCCCATGAGTGTTCTTAACATCCCCATGTTTGGGGCGAATGACCCGGAAGATTATATTCCGGATCTCGGTAAGAAGACTGTTCCTCTTACCGTATGGGTCAAAGACGGTCACCTGGTAAATCCGGGCCTAGGCGAACGTCACGTCATCGGAGAGGCCGACGTCGACGGTACCATGATCTTCGTGCGATTAGGGGATCGTATCCCAGACGCGGTCATGGACTCTCTCGTGGGTACGGACGGCGCCAAGTTCAGCATCGGATTTGATCCCAACATCGAGACATATCCTGTGGAGAGACATTCCTGCTCCACATACTGCCCGGAACATGGGTGATACACAATGGTGAGTGAAGTAGAACGTTTTCGAAAAGCAGTTGAGGCTAACGTCAAAGCCACCAACGCTCTTCGCGAGGCAATCGTTTCGTTCCACCGAGAGTGGCGTAACGAGAGGGTCAAGAACCTGGACCTATGCACTTGTCCCTGGTTCCAGGACCCAAGAAATCTCGCAAATGCTCCTCTCGGCCATCATCTGCTTTGTCCGTCTCTTACTGGAGAACACCACGCTGGGGACGGATGCGGCAACCAAGGACATGGAGACTAAAAATGAACAATGACGACAACATCACCTTTCGTGATGCGGAGCTTCTGGGCGGAGGTTTCAGGAACTTCGAAGGGCGCGAGACGCAATACAACCGAGCCGGGGACCGTAACTTTTGTGTTGTTATTCCAGACGAACTCGTTGAGCCACTCCTCAAGGACGGCTGGAACGTCAAGCAGCTGAAGGAGCGAGAGGAGGGCGTCGCTGGCAAACACTACATGAAGATCTCGGTCAGCTTCAAGGGTCGGCCGCCTCTGATCGCCCTCATATCCTCCAAGGGCCGTACCAACCTGTCCGTGGTGGAGGTGGACGTCCTCGACTGGATCGATATCGCCAAGGTCGACATGATCGTACGCCCATACCACTGGGCTGTCCGTGGCGAGAACGGGATCTCGGCATATCTCAAGACCATGTTCGTGACCATGGATGAGGACGAGCTCATGCGTGAGTACTCCGATATTCCGGAGATCGGCGGAGGTCGGGACTACATCGACGCTGAGGTCGTTGAGGACCGTCTGGCGATTGAGCGGTGATCGCATATTTGGTCCTGATACGACCAGACCATCCAGACCGTCGTTATCCCATCCGAATCACAGGCTGCGGCCACCCAGTCTACCCAAGATTGGGTGAAGCGATCGACGACTTTGAGGTGAGATACATCGTCGCGGATGTGTCCTGGAATGCTCGAATGGACTATCTAATTGTGACTGCCTTATATAAGGAGGACGAAAAATGAACACTCTGGGTTGGCTCGCACTTCTATTCATGCTCGGAATCACGAGCTTTATCCTGGGCTTCGTGTGGGGAGCCAAGAAAGCCAGCGATCAGTTCGTGGCGCTTCAAAAGAATCAACCAATCATCAAGTTGGGAGAACAGCGTGCAAGGACTGCAGCCGAAATACACCGAGCTATCCAAGAAGCAGAGAGGCTCGATTCGCTACGCAAAGCAGCAAACCCGCCACCGGACTGAGCAAGCGAACAAGACGCGACCGTCTGATACTCGGGTACGGACGGCTCCTGGTATCTCCGGGAAGAGCAAGCCCCAGAGCGATTACACCTTCGCTCCGTCGAAGGCACAGCTGCGGAAGAACCCGTACGCTCATATCCTCGCCCAGCTCGATCAACTCCTCCCCAAGAAGTAATACCAAAACCTAAACAGGAAGAAGTGACATGACACTCGAAGTTCAGCGCTACACCCACGTTCCTCTGTACGTCCAGGCCGTCCCGGTGACTGCCGAGAACATCGAAGAGGTTGCTACCTGGTGCGGCGGAACTCTCCAGACCGACGATGAGATGAAGCTGTACATCAAGGTCGCCACGATTCGTCCGCTGCGCGATCGCCAGACGATGGCATACGTCGGCGACTACGTGCTCAAGACCGACGTGGGTCACAAGATCTACACCAAGAAGGCCTTCGTCCGCGGCTTCGTGCTCGCGCCTGAAAAGGTTGTTGACGATCGCCCCGAGGTCATGAAGACCCAGCTTCACGCTCCAGAAGCCAAGTCGGTAACGCCTGTTTCGTGACCCTTGCTGGTTGAGGATAAGCCGTGCGTTTATCCTCTTCCAGGAGAGGTCAGGAGGTGAGTACGATGAAGCCCCGCTAATCACGGGACCGATCCAGGGAGGAAGTAGGGAGGGGGCCTATCCGGGCGCACACACCTCTCCCTGCTTTCTAATCGCAAAACTTACATATCCTCTAATGAGGAGAATCCCATACGGAAGTATAGCCGACCGCACATGAAAAAGAGTGCCTAAGGCCCTAATCACCGTGTCCGAGATTCCCAAGACTAGATGCAACTTGCAAGGCATCTAGTTTTGCCCTCGCATGGTTTACATGCCCTATAATGAACCCGTTGAGAGGGGAGCAGATGACTGTGAACTCTTGACGGGGGTAATAGCGAGAGGCCGTGTACCCTGAAACACGGTCTTTCGTTTTTCACCTCGCAGGATTTACACGTGCTATAGTGAGAGAATGGTAAAGATCCCGCACCTATGCAACTGCGGGGCTACTCCAATAATCGCCCAAGACCATAAGCACACTGCTTTACGCACCAGAGTAAAGTAAGACCTTATGGTTTTGTTTTTGACTTTCGGACGCAAGGTTTACATGGCCTATAATGAGACCCAAACCTACCGAAAGGAAGAAGACTATGGACATCCCAAGCACTGCTGTAGCAGCCGTTGCCGGAGCAGTCGTAGCCGTCACTACTACCTTGGTTATGGACCGAGTTCTAAAGCAGAACCTGAAACTAGATCGCATGATCGAACAGCAGGTCGCCTACAACAACGGCCACATCCAAGGGTGCAAGGACGGATACGAGCGCTACGAGCAGCAGTTTGTTCAGCACGCTGTGTCCCCGGAATTCAGCCAGAGGTAAACCTCAGATCAGAGCCCCCCAAGGGCTCTGGTTTTTACATAGCCTATAATGAGACCCCCTATTGAAAGGACCAATCATGGATGACAAGACTGTCGCAATCGTGATCGGAGTTACAGCGGGCGTCATCGGAGCTTACGTCGGTAATACGACCATCAGAAGAGTCCAACAGCAAATCCACCAGGAGGCGCTTGCGGAGGCAGAGATGGAAGGATACCAGCGTGGCTACAATGACGTCGCGAATAACCCCGAGCGGATGCGGAAGTTGCTTGCCAGACTGAGTGGACCCGAAGAGACGGAGTAGGCTAGGGCCCCTAACAAGGGCTCTAGTTTTTCGCAGATCCTACATGGCCTCTAATGAGACCCCAACTACTAAGGAGATTGAATGTTCGCGTTCAGAATCAAGCCCGGAAGTGAAGAGTTCCTCAAGCCAATTCTCGATGTACCTAATTTCGAAATCGTTGAAGGCGTAGTTTACTACGTCCTCTGCGACATCGACATGCAGTCCATCGTGATCACGGCCGAGGAGCTTGACAGACTTCAGGACGATGAAGACGACGAGATCATCCGCTTCGAGTAGAAAGGCGCCAGAGTCCCCCACAAGGGCTCTGGTTTTTCGCGTGGATCACATATCCTCTAATGAGACCCCTACCGAAAGGAAGACCATGCGACATGTGACTAATCCCGATGGAGGCCGACCAATTACGCTTATTCTTGCCAGCCCGTACGAGATGACTGTTATTGTAGCAATCGCTACAGCAGTGATCATCATCGCACGTGAGTCTGGTAGGCAGGCGCAACGTCGCTTCATCGAGACTCACCCGAGCATTCTGAAGATCGAGCAGGAGGCCTAAGACTTGGAGCCCCACAAGGGCTCTGAGTTTTGCCTCGCATATTCTACTTGTCCTATAATGAGACCCCCTACGAAAGGAAGACCGATGAACCTCATCGCAATCGTTCGTGAACACCTCTGGCTCATCGCAGCCTTGAATGGTGGAGTCGTTCCCGAAATCGAGGAAGAAGTAACATTCTTCGTCGTGGACGAGAACGACATGCCGCACATCTTGACTGCTGATGAAGCCCGAGTTCAGGTTCCGGACAGCGACGAATACGTCACCCGTTTCACCGCGTAGTCTCACGCCAGGCTCCCTAACAAGGAGTCTGGTTTTTGTCCTCGCATGGAAAACATCTCCTATAATGAGACCCCTATTAAGGAGAAGCTATGCTTACACTCGCCGAAATGACGGAGATTGTAGACAGCCTTTACACGAAGCAGGCGGACCGACTCGTCAGATCGAATGAAGGAATTGAAGAATTCATGAAGCGACCTGAGGAAGAAGCCGTCACGTTCGAGATCGACTGCTACGAGAACCTGATCGAAAGCGCGGAGAAAGCCGCTACCACCTGAAGGAGAAACCGGAGCCCCCTAACAAGGGCTCTGAGTTTTCGCGCTGAATACATGGCCTATAATGAAACCCACAGAAAGGTATCGCCATGTTAGATCGAGTACTGCAGGCATCCCAAGTCGTTGGACTCGTCATTCTCGGCGGGATCATCGGCGGATGCGTCGTACTACTGTTCCAGAAATTTGGACACCGCTTTCTGAGGTAAGACCACGGGCCCGAAAGGGCTCTTGGTTTTCTCGCAGGTTATACATGGCCTATAATGAGACCCCGAGCCCACAAGGGCTCTACTATTTCGTCTAGGAGGATTCATGGAGTGTCTTATCGCTACGTTCATCATCGTTTTCATCTACCTGGTCGTCAAGAACTGGGGGCGTTGGGATGATTAATCTCCCCTGGTACAAAGCGCCCTGGAATAGGTGTCCGGCTGTGCTCGAGCCGAACTACACCGGCTACCACGGTAGGTGTGAACTGAAGAAGTACCACAGCGGATCGGAGCTAAAGGACCGCTTCAAACAAGACCATGCTCTTGACCGAGGTATGGACATCGTTCGTTGGCAGACTCTCTTAACAGATAACGACGAACGCGACCACTGGAGGTAGTCATGACACCGATCTACGACCAGCTGCTTTGGGAATACCTCGACAAGGAGGACACAACTTTTGAGTCGGTCCATACGTCCACGTCCGTATCCACTGTGCTCGTACCTGGATTCGGTACGAGGTCTGAACTTCTACATACAATTGCGATACGACAGAAGGAGGATGTCACGTGGACCCGATCTCAACTGGAGCTCTCTATCCTCACCAGCGCGACGCCCTCAACCGTCTCGCAAACGGCAACATCCTCTGGGGTGGGGTCGGCACGGGTAAGTCGCTCACGGCCGTCGTCTACTACGTCGAAAAAGAAGCCCCCCGCCAAGTCATCGTCATCACGACAGCCAAGAAGCGCGACTCCCTTGAATGGGAAGGGGAGTTCGCCAAGTACGGAGTCTTTAGGGATTATGGCTTTCCTGAAGGAGATGGAGGAAAGGGAGTACTCACAGTCGACTCCTGGAACAACATCGCCAAGTACCAGAACATACACGGTGCCTTCTTCATCTTCGACGAGCAGCGACTCGTCGGCTCCGGAAAGTGGGTCAAAAACTTTATTAGAATATCTAGACGCAATCGCTGGATCCTCCTCTCTGCCACGCCGGGAGATACTTGGCTTGACTACATCCCGGTCTTCGTCGCGAACGGGTTCTACGAGAACGCGACAGCGTTCAAACGGGAGCACGTAGTCTACAGGACGTATTCCAAGTTCCCCAAGGTAGACCGTTACACCGGCCTGAATCGCCTTGTAAGGCAACGGAATAGCTTACTGGTAGAGATGCCCTACCTCTCACACACGATCAGGCATACTACGGACATGATCGTGGACCATGATGAAGAACTATTCGCTAAGGTGGTGAAACGTAAGTGGGACGTGTTCAACAACAAACCATTGCGAGACGTAGCCGAGCTGTTCCGTGTAATGAGGAAGGTTGTAAACTCACATTCCTCAAGACTGGAAGCGGTACAGTCATTATTAACCGTCCACCCTCGCATCATTGTGTTCTACAACTTCGACTACGAGCTCGAGGTGTTACGAACGCTGACGGATGTAGAACACCCGGGGTCTGTCCAGAGCTTGTTGGACCCCCAGACGATGAGCGAGAACTCGCCCGAGAGGTTCAGTTTTCAGATAGCTGAGTGGAACGGACACAAACACGAGCCGATTCCGGAGACCGATCGGTGGGTATATCTTGTGCAATACGCTGCGGGTGCGGAGGGATGGAATTGCGTGACCACTGACGCGATGTGTTTCTACTCCCTCCCATACTCGTACAAACTATACCATCAGGCACATGGTAGGATCGATCGCCTAAACACCCCATATGTGGATCTTTGGTACTACGTTTTGAAAGGAACGTCGTTAATTGACAAAGCTGTGGGTGAGGCTCTGGACGAAAAGAGGTCGTTCAACGAATCGGCATATTATAGGACAATCTAGGGTCTGGGTGGAAGCATCGGGCGATACTGGTATCAATGTGTATAAAATGGGGTCTGGGTGGAAGCATAGGGTGATACTGGTACCAATGTGTATAAAACGGGCACGGAACACATCGGTATTAATGTGTATAAAACAGGCATGTCCGGCAGTGTTCTTGCCATTTCTGTCAAAAACGACCCCAAAAGTCTTTTATATCGCCTGACTTTAGTAAGTAATTAAGGTAAGTTTACTTACAAAGAACGTGTTTTGTAAAAAGCTTTTTGGCCAAAATTTTTGGATTTGGCAGATTGGAGCACCATGGAGGAAGAATTCAGGGTAATCGAGGATCACCCTGTTTATAGCGTCAGTAACTACGGTCGTGTTCGCAACAACCATACAGGGAGGATACTTAAGGCTACTCGAAACCCAACTAACGGTTGGTATACTGTAGATCTCAGATCTGCTAGGAGAACGACAACTCGTGCTCTGCCTCGCTTAGTAGCCGAGACGTTCTTGCCTGAATCCGAAGATCCCAACACTTCGATTCTCCATCGCGACGGAGATAGAGCTAACTGCGCCGCAGATAACTTGGTCTGGAAGCCAAGATGGTTTGTGGTTTGCTTTATGAAGGAGATGCAATATCCGCACGTCCATGATCGTCGATTGATCTACAGCGATTACAAAGGTCTTGTGTTCGAATCCGTCGGACAAATGGCTAGTGCTGTACTCATGCTTCCTTCTGTATTATTTGACCTATTGTATGGCTCTGACGTAGCTTACTTCCCAGGCTATGGCGCTATGGGTACACCAGAAAAACTTACTTACGCGCGAGCTATACATGGCCTATAATAGAAGGAAGTAGAATATGCGTTTTCTACATTCCCTCTATGTTTCGGTTTGGAGTTGTAATGCTCGAGAGTGTTTACCAAGCTCGGCTGATTAAGAAACTCTACCGTCTATTCCCGGGATGTCTTATCTTGAAGAACGACTCGGACTACATTCAAGGTATACCCGATCTCACAATCTTATGGCGAGGTCGTTGGGCTATGCTTGAGGTTAAATCCTCAGCTGATGCCCCACAACAACCGAACCAAGAATACTATGTGGGTCTGGCTAACGATATGTGGTTTGGGGCATTCATATTTCCCGAGAATGAAGCGGAGATCTTAGATGCTCTTCAATACGCACTTGAACGTCATGGGGACGCATTCGTTCCTGAGTCCTAGTAATTACCATTGGATAAACTACGACGAGGAGAAACTCGATCGTATATTTCTCCAATCCTTGGCAGCCAAGCGTGGAATTGAACTTCATGAATTAGCCAAGAACTTGATTCGTTTGGGTGTTCGCTTACCCAATTCGAAGAAGACCTTGAACTCTTACGTGAACGACGCCATTGGCTACCGCATGGTGCCAGAGCAGGTTCTCTATTATTCACCTAACTGCTACGGCACAACCGACGCAATCAGCTGGCGCCCTAAGCTTAAGATGCTTAGGATTCACGACCTCAAGACTGGTACGACTGAGACCTCAGTACATCAGCTTGAGGTATATGCAGCTATATTCTGTCTGGAGTACAACGAGAGACCAACGGCAATCCAGATGGAATTCCGTATCTACCAGAACAACGAAGTCCGAGTCTATGATGGTAACGCAGACACAATTACTCACATCATGGATCGGATTGTAACTTTCAACAAGAGAATCACTCAGATGCGAATGGAGGAAGCCGCATGATCAAAGTAGGTCCAGGAGAACTTGCCCACTATGGTATCCTGCGGCGTTCTGGTCGTTATCCTTGGGGTTCTGGTGGGAGCGTTACGAGTCGTAGTCGCTCCTTCTTGGACATGGTTCGAGAATTACGAAAGCAAGGCATGAGCGATCCGAAGATCGCTGAAGGATTCGGTATGAATACCTCCGAACTCCGAGCCGCGAACTCCATCGCACGAAATGAAATCAAGGCTGCTGACCAAGCTATGGCTCAGCGCCTTAAAGACAAAGACTGGTCGAATAGCGCTATCGGTAGGAGAATGGGGATTAACGAATCTTCGGTTCGTGCTCTATTAGCTCCTGGCGCTAAAGACAAGAATGATGTCCTAGTGTCCACTTCTAATCTCGTTAAGAGTGAAGTGGATGCGCATGGTATCACCGACGTAGGTGTCGGTGTTGAGAGGCACCTAGGAATCAGCCGTACCAAGTTGGATACCGCCATAGCTCGACTCAAAGAGCAAGGTTATGAAATCCACTCGGTCCAGGTCGATCAGCTCGGTACTAAAGGTAAGACCACGGTCAAGGTTGTTGCTCCTCCAGGGACCACATACCGTGATGCTGTTGCACAAAAGAATAGCATCCACTCCATCGCTGGTTTCTCAGAGGATGGTGGGCGTACGTTCGAACCATTCCGTCCTCCGCTGTCTATCAGTTCTAAGCGTTTAGCGATCAACTACGCTGAAGATGGTGGAGCAAAAGCCGACGGTGTTGTGTATGTCCGTCCTGGCGTGAAAGATATTAGCCTTGACGGTAACCGCTACGCTCAGGTTCGTATCACCATCGATGGTACGCACTACATCAAAGGTATGGCGGTTTACAAGGAAGATCTTCCTGATGGAGTAGATCTGCAGTTCAACACCAACAAGTCAAGTACTGGTAGTAAGCATGACGCACTCAAGCCTCTTAAGCGAGACAAAGAGACTGGTGATGTTGATCCTGATCTACCATTTGGTTCGGTTATTCGTCGCCAAGTTCTTGAGGATGACGGTAAGGGTGGCAAGAAGGTTTCGTCGGCTATGAATCTGGTTAATGAGGAAGGTACTTGGGAGACTTGGTCTCGCAGTCTTTCTTCTCAGGTTCTGTCAAAACAATCCCCCACTGTTGCTCGAGAACAGCTTGGACATGTAGCCAAGCAGAAGCAACAAGAGCTCGACGAAATCATGGCTCTTACCAACCCTGCTGTTCGTAAGAAGCTCCTTGAAGAGTTTGCGGATTCAGCAGACTCTGCTTCTGTGAACTTGAAGGCTCAAGCACTACCCCGTCAAGCGAGCCATGTGATCATGCCCGTGAACTCACTTAAGGAGAATGAAGTCTATGCTCCTGGGTACCAGAATGGTGAACGAGTAGTTCTTATTCGACACCCACACGGAGGAACATTCGAAATTCCAGAATTGACTGTCAATAACAGAAACCGTGAGGCTAGGTCTCTTCTGGGAACAGATGCGCCAGATGTTGTGGGTATCAATCACAAGGTGGCACAAAGATTGTCTGGAGCAGACTTCGATGGAGATGTTGTTCTAGTTATTCCAAATCATCATGGGAAGATTAAGACTTCTTCTTCATTGGAAGAGCTTAAGGACTTCGATCCGATTAAGAGTTACCCTCCATATCCTGGAATGAAGCCAATCGCCCCATCTACTAAACAAACTCAAATGGGAGTAGTTTCTAATCTGATCACAGACATGACCATTAAAGGCGCGCCTCACAGTGAAATCGCGCGAGCTGTGAAACATTCCATGGTGGTCATCGATGCAGAGAAGCATAACCTGAACTACAAGCAATCTGCGATCGACAATGGAATCTCCCAACTACAGGAAAAGTATCAAGGCAAGAAGGGTGGATCAGCAGCAACTCTGATCTCGAGAGCAGGATCTCGGATAGACGTTCCTGATGTGAAACCTAGGTCAGCAGCAAAGGGTGGCTCAATCGATAAGGCTACAGGTAAGAAGGTGTTTGAGGATCCTGAGCCTTTCGTCAACAAGCAAGGTAAGACTGTCATTAGAACCCGTCAATCAGAGAAGTTAGCAGAGACAGATGATGCACACACACTAGTGTCTACTGCTGGTACTAAGATTGAGAGGATCTATGCTGATCATTCCAACACCTTGAAGGCTATGGCTAACAAGGCAAGGCGTGAGCTGGTGTCCACACCTAACACTAAGTGGTCATCAACAGCTAAAACTACCTATGCGCATCAAGTAAACACCCTCGAAGCGAAACTAAATCTTGCTTTGAAGAACGCGCCTGTCGAAAGAAACGCCCAGGTCCTAGCAAACGCCACCGTCTCACAAAAGGTCCGGTCTAACCCCGGCATGGATAGATCCGAGCTCAAAAAAATTAGAACCAAAGCGTTGAATGAAGCTCGAGCCCGCACCGGTGCAGGAAAGACCCGTATCTACATAACCGGCCCTGAATGGGAAGCAATTCAAGCTGGCGCTATTAGCAACAACAAATTAACCCAGATCTTGACCCATGCAGACGACGATCGTGTAAGAGAACTCGCCACCCCAAGATCAGTGCTCAAAATGACTCCTTCTAAGACCGCCCGTGCTCAGGCGATGCTTGCTAAGGGATTCACCCAGGCAGAGGTGGCTGATCAATTGGGTGTCTCACTGACTACCTTAAAGGAAGCAGTCAAGGCAGGAGGTTAGAATGATAGTAGCTATGCTTACTACAGTTGACAATCCATATGATCCATTTGATGAGTTCAACAAGTGGATGATGTGGGACCTACGTGCTGGCTACAACACACCAGGCCTCCTGGCTAGGATCGTTGTAACAAGTGACGAGATCTCCGAAGCAGACCAACAACAAGCTATCGAAGACGCGATTGATGAAATCGTCACACTCAACGTGTCTGGTGTGCATCTCAAGAGGGTGCGGGAAGTAGAGTTGACGTAGGGGGGGAGGGGTCGTTAAAAGCGGCCCCCCTCTCGAAT
>Ga0137432_1000184_pt1 | contig 44690 bp, 53 predicted proteins | sample EasRivERMZT820_2_FD_102337 | JGI IMG/M metagenome (GOLD analysis project Ga0137432, IMG submission 102337) | Soil microbial communities from meander-bound floodplain in the East River, Colorado, USA - East River MetaG ERMZT820_2 | ecosystem: Environmental > Terrestrial > Soil > Floodplain ... | reverse complement strand
CCCCGCCTGCCAGGCGGCGCGTGAGTACTGCGCGGAGAAGCCATGACCCCGCGCGAGGACGCCGAGAAGCGGCTGGCAAAGCGGTTCGACCACATGGACCGCCTGCGCCCCGGCGATTGGGATGCATTCGCCCGCATCGCCGCCGACGAGATCGAGCGCGTGGTGTACGAAGATCGCGTCAAGTATGCCTCGGTCAGTGCGCACAACCGCGCGATCGCAGCATCGAAGCCGCTCCCCTGGCACGTCGTCGCCCGGCCGGAGCCAAAGGAGGAGGGGGAGCCATGACCTGACCCCCCCCCATGCTGCCTACAGTGCCGCCACCCGGATGTTGTCCACGTCGAAGTAGTCGCTCCCGTTCGCCACGATCCCGTCCATGTTGCCAAAGCCCAGCACCCGCATGCCGCCTTTGGGCCCCATGATGTTGAACTCGCCGCGTAGCTCGCCCGCGATATTCCCATCCTTGGAAAGCACCATGTGGCCCGAGTCGTCGCCCTTGCCCGAATTGAGCCGCACGTCCAGCCGAATCTGGTGCCAGCGCCCAGGGGTCAGCGTGAAGTCGTAAAAGTGTTTGTGCGCGCCGGTGTGGTAGCTGCCCCCAGGCTCGCATCGGTAGTTGATCGCCTGCCAGTGCTTGTAGGGCTCCCAGGTGCCGAAGTCCAGCCGCGTGATGCCGTCCTCAAGCAAGTTTTCGCCAGCGTGTTGGTTGCACGACTGGATCATCCACACGTGTTTGCCACCGCCCGATGGGAAGCTGAACCCCGCCGGCAGGCGCAGCCCGAACTCCACCCGGCACTTGAACAGCCCCTGGAACCGTGGCAGGTAGCTGATGCGTGTGTCCGTGTGTGGGTTCCACCTCAAGCGGCAGAACTTGTTGCTACCCTCGGTTTGGATGGTCACGTTACCCGGGCGGCGGCTGTACCAGCCCTTGAACGGGTCGGCGCCCGAAAAGTCGGACTGGTACACGACGGTGCCAGCCGGTGGACCAAGTGGGGGCGGCTCCGGGGGCACCGGCCCCTCGTCGCCCTCGGTGAATGTGTCTTGGAAACAGGCTGACACGATTTCCTGGTCAGCCGGCGAAAGCGTGTGCCCGTCGTGGTCCTTGGCGATGCACGCTTGGAACTCGGCAAACGCGCCGAGCGTGATGGGTTTGAAAACCATGGGTCCCCCTTATGCCGCGGCGGCAAGCTGGTAAGCGATGTCCTCGGCAAGTGGCGTGGACAACGTCGAGAAGGCAATCCATTTGGCCGGGTATTGGCGGTGCACCTGTATGACCTTGTCTACGTACTCCTCGTCCGCCGCCTCCACCGACAGCACGTGCTCCGGCTCGTCGTAACCACTGGCTCCCGGGTTGCCAACCCACAGCGCCAAGTCGCGGGTCCAAGTGCGCTGCGCATGCTCAAAGTACATGTCCCCTGCGTTTTCGCGGCCCCCGTTGGCCATGGTGCGCACACCCATGCCGGCCAGGATTTTCATGAACCGATTGAACCGCCGGTGCCCGGCATTCCAAAAGTCGGCGGTGAACGCTCGGTAATCCGCCGCCGGCATCATCCAGTCGTAGTACCACTCAAAGGCCAAGTCAAGGAAGGCACCAAAACACCCGACTGCGACGGTGGGCTGGCCACCTGCATCGGCTGGTGCGCCAAGCGCCGGGGGCGGCGGTGGTAGCTCGGCGTCGAGTGACCGCGTGACCTGGCGAATGACCGTGGCCATGGCTAACAGCTTGCCCGAGTCCATCTGTGGCCACGAGATAAGCTCACGGCCACCGGCCCACGACTTGATTGGCTCGCCGGTTTGCGGGTGCCGCAACACCGGGCACACGTCGCGCACAAACTGCAAGTATGGCGGCATGGGGCTTGGCCACTCGGGCGGTGGCGCCGTGAGCACGTTGAAATAGGACCAGCCGCGTTTGCCTTCGGCCATCTTGCGCTTGGCGATGGCGTCGTGCCCGTGGCCCTCGTTGGTGAACACAAACCCATCGTAACGCGGCAGTTGGTCAATCCGCTGCTCGGTGTACGTCGCATCCCAGTGGCGCAGGATCAAAGTGCACCCCCTTTCATGTAAGGTTCCCGGGGCCGGGCCAGGTCCGGGCAAACGTAAACAGGTTCGCTCCACATTGCGCACCCGCCTTTAAATCCCCACCGCGAGGAGACAAGGTAAACGTCGCCGGCTGTCAGTCCCAAACCCCGGGAGCCCCGATCTGCCGTTAGAAGTACACCCCGAGCCCCAGCGCAAGCTCGCTATCCCAGTCGTACACCTCGTCGTTCTTACCCAGGAAAATGTCGCGCAGCGTGTAGTCAAGGCCCAGGTAAATCGGGTCCAGGATGAACTCCACCCCTGCCTCAAAACCCGGTGACCAATCATCGGGGCCAGTGGGGCGCGCAATGATGAACGCGGCGTGTGGGCTCGCGACCACACGCGCATCCTTGGCGGGCGCCTTGTAAACACCCAGCTTGGCCGTGAACGTGCCGTCATAGGGGAACGTGTCCCAGTCATCGAGCACGTCGTGGAACGTGTATTCGACGGCACCCCAGATGGGCTGCCACTCGATTTTGGCACCCCCGCCAAGCCCCATGGACCAGTCATCGGGGCCCGATGGCCGCTGTGCGAGCACGTGGGCATAGGGCCGCACGGTCAACCCCAACACCCCATACCCCTCGCCACGCGCGTCGGCCGTGGCTTCCCCCTGTTGCCCATGGCCGTGGTCGTGCCGTTCCTTGCCCTGCTCCTGGGCGGTGGCGCCACCGGCCACCAGCAGGCCGGCCATGGCCACCACCAACATGAGTCGCTTTAGCATTCGGGCCTCCCTATTTGTTTCGGAGCGAGCCGGGGCGCTTCCTGCCCAGCCACCGAACGAACGACGCGCCAATGAACGCCGACAACTGCGCCCACACGAACCGAACGATGTTCTCCGCCGTCCCCGCGCCGGTGGCGGGGTCGGCGAGCGCGACCGGCGTCTCCGCCGTAACCGAGTCCCACTGCGCCGCGACGATCCCCGGCAAGAAGATCGCGAGCCCGGCAAGGACGCCAACGATCAGGACCGCTCGTGCCGCAGCGACTCCCGCCGGCAAGGGCGGGGCGATCACCTGCGACATGGCCCAGCCGGATGCCAGTGCCGCATAGACGAGCGTGATCTGCGGCAAAAGATCCGCCCAGCCGAGCGGGGTGGAAACCACCGCAACGGCCACGATTCCCGCCGCCACCACCCACAGGATGACGGGGCGGAACCGCTCGGGGATCCAGCGGTTTAGGAACTCCTGCACCGGACTGCCGGCGACAAAGAACGCCAGCAGCCATTGCGGGATATGCTCACTCATCAGGTCCTCCGGGTTGCCGCCATGGCTCCCCTGCTGCCGGGTGAGGACCCGGCAGCAGGGGCCGCGATTACTTGGGCTCGGGCGCACCGAAGGTGACGCCGATCGTCGTCGCCATGGCGCTATCCGTCGTGTAAACGATGGTTTCGGTAATGAGCACCACGCCCTCGGTCCGGTCCGCATCGGCCTCAACATGGTAGGTCGTCACCGCCGGACCTGGCGTGTCCGGAGAAACCAGGGAGTATTTCGTAGGGTCGCCGCCGGGATCGGGCAAGAGAGTCCCGTCCCCGGATTCGACGGAGATGCGAACGTCGCCATCGACGGGCTCGTTAGGGGTCAAAGTGATTGGAATCTTCTCTCGGTTCGTTGACTGCACTGTAAGTGCCACTTTCGTATCCTCCTTGGGCTCAGGTGCCCCAACCGTGAAGTTGAATCCGCCCCTTGCGGGGGCTGGACCCTGCTCCATTTTCCTAACAATCTTCCACAGGGCATCGGCGATGCGTTCGAGCGCATCGACCACCTGCGAAAGATCGGGCTTACGCCGGCCGAAAAACCCTCCCATGGACGCTCCTTCCCGTCACAACTTAAAGAGCAGCCACACCACGCCGATCGCCGCCATGGCGCCCCACACAGTTTTTTCCAGGGCGCGCACGCGCTTGTCCTGCTCCGTGGTCGTGATCGTGAATACATCGACTGTTACGAAGCGGTCACGGTCCCGGCGCAGTTCCTCCTGGTGGCCGTTCAGGATGCCGAGGCGCCGCCCAAGCTCATCAGACGCGATCTCCATAGCGCGCAGGTTAGCGGCCAACGTCTTTTCCTGCTCCCGCTGGTTTTCCTTTTCGCGCAATTCTAGGTGTTGCGAAAGGTTTGTAAAGCGCATGTCCATGTATTCCCGCAGCGTGATCCGGTTCGGGTCGGGCACTAATGCCATCGTTCATGCCACCCCAGACTTGCGGGCAACCACCAGGAACGAGTAGCGCTCGGTTTGCACGTGGCGCTCGGGCCGTTCACGCAGGGGCACATCGTCCACATCCAACTCGCACACGAGGATTTCGGCACCCAGGTAATCACGCAGCCACGTGCTCACCTGGCGCTCGTTCAGGTAGTGCTTGTGGTCATGGTTCCAAGCGTTGTCGTAGTAGTCCTCGTGCGGCAGGTAAAGGCCCAGCACGCCACCCACGCGCAGCACACGCCACCAGTCCACCAACGCCAGCGTCCAATTGTGCAGGTGCTCAAGGCAGTGGCTTGACCACACCCAGTCAAGCTCACCCGCCTTGAACGGCAGCGGGTTGTTCAGGTCGTGCACCACGTCACTGCCGGGGGCCAGGTCCACGCCAATGGCACCGGGCGTGATCTTGTCCACGGGCTCTCCCAGGCCCCCCGGCCCCAGATCCGCCCCACGCCCCACCAGGTATGGCAACACGCGGTCGCGCACCTTGGTGGTTTCGTGCCACAGCGGCGTTGTCAACGGCAGTCCTTGCAGTAGGGGATCGTGTCCCACCCGCCCGGGGCCTCGCGCTGGGCAAAGCGCACCTGGCTATCGCGCCAGGCGGGGCTGTTGAACAGCGCCAGCAGTGGGGTGGCGGCTGCATTGCCAATGCGGTTGTGGTCGTGCGCCTGGTGGCAGCAGGGCACCGCGGCCCCGTTGCTGAGGATATTGATGCGGTCATACCACAGCGCGCAGTGGGGGCGCAGGCTGGCCTCGTCCATGGCTACGTGCACCTGCGGGTGGGGCGGCAACGCCACGCTCGCGGTCAACGTCATGGGTGGCAGCACGCCCTTGATGTCGGGGAAGGCACCGACTTGCTTCACAATCCAACTGGCCTGGGGCACTCCCTCAAGCTGCGGCACCAACCAATCGTAAAGGGGCTGCATGTCGCCCACCGTTTGGTGCGTCAGCGTGGTAGCCACAATGATTCGCGTGCTGGTGGGTTGCCGCCGCAGATGGTCAAGCACCTGGGTGATTTTGGGCGCCACGCGCTCCACCTCAAACCCGCGGATGCTGCGGTGCCGGCCCGGGTGCAACGTGTCGAGCGAAAACGCCACCTCGTAGAACGGCAACCCCAGCAGGTGCTCAATGCTCGCCGTGTCCAGCAGGCTACAGTTGGTGGTCAGTGCCGCGGGCACCCGCGGCGCAGCGTAGGCATACAGTGCTCGCCAGTCGGGGTGCAGCAAGGGCTCGCCCAGGCCCATGACGTACACCTCCTGCACAGCCACGGCCCATGCGGCCATTTCGTCCACCAGGCTGCGGAACAGCGCGGCCGGCATGTGCTGCTCGGCCCTGGTGCTCCACGTGTGCGCGCAAAAAAAGCAAACGGCATTGCAGTGGCTGGTGATTTCAAGCTGCACCACGCGCGGGTAGGCTAAGCCATCAGGCCCGTAGCGGATGCGCTCCATGCCGTGGCCCTGCGGCACCGCCACGGCGGCGGCCAATTCAGCCACTGCGGATGCCCTTGCGCCGGAACACAAACGTGGTGATGCCCTCGCGCCCCAGGTCCTCCTCCATCGTGTTTTCCTCCACCAGCACAAACCCCAACGTGTAGGCCAACCCCACCAAACCCCGCCACGTGAAGTACCACAGGTGCTCGCCCGGCTTGAAATGCTTTGACTCAATGACCGCGCGCCGGTGGGCATATATCGGCATCGACACAAACACGTGCCCGCGGCACGCGCGCAACAAGCGCCGGGGGTCGTCAATGTGCTCAAGCGAATCCCAATAGCACAGGTTGGGCGACTCCTCGGCCAGTTCGGCCTCGTCCCGCCACAGGCCCCGTGCACTCAGCCAAGCAAACGCGCGCGGGTTGACATCGTGCCCATAGGTTTCCCCGCCGCGCGTGGCAACAAACTGCCCGCTGCCGATGCCAATGTCCACCAGGGTGGCATCGCCGATGTGCTTTTGCACCAGCGCGCAGCGGGCGGCGGTCAGTGCCCGCCCCATGGGGGTGTCGGCCCGCTGCACGTACTCGTCCCAATACGCCTCGGTGTAAAGGTCAAGCGCTGGCCGCGTCGGGCAATAGCCAATTCCCTGGTTGTCGTCCCACACCAGGAGGTCAAACGGTGGGGGCGATGGCAGTATCGCCGGCTGCTGCATGCGCGTGGCCCTCCTTGGCCTGCATCAGGTTGGCAATGGCGTCCACGATGTGCTGCTCATTCCAGTGCTCGATTTCGAACGGGCAGTATGGCGCCCCGGGCCGCACCCAATTGGTGCGGAACCCCATGTTGGGGTAACGCTCGCGGTTCCAAATCATCACGGTCGGCACACCCCAGTGGCTGGTCAAGATGGTGTTGCCGTTGGCAAAGCCGATCATGGCGTCGGCCCCACGCAGCAGGGCAAAGTACTGCGATGGATGCGTCTTGCCGGCCAGGTTTTCGACGTGCGGCGATGTAGCCCGGTCCATCAAGGGTTGGTCCCACGGCAACCCCACAAAGATCAACCGATGGTTGGGGAACCGCACCTTGAGCAGGTCGGCCAGCCGGCGGATGTTGTGCTCGTTGCAATACCGCGTCCAGGTCCCAAACTGCGCGACCTCGGAAAAGTAGAGCAGCATCCACGGCCCCCTGGCCTGTTGCTCGGCCATGTACGCAAGCTCGTCGGGCAACTGATTGATGGTGTAGTCCCAGTTGATTGCGGCGCCACCCATGGCGTCGGCGAGCGGTTTGCCGTGCTCCATCCAGCCGTTCACGGCCAGCACAAAGTCAAACCCGTACTTGTTGGCGATGCTGGTTTGCTCGTTGCCCCAGCACAGCGCGTTGTAATCGGCGGCCTCAAAGGCCATGGGCCGGTAGTCCATGAACCGCAAAAACGGCATGCGGTACACAAACTCGGCCGAGCGGCGCGGGCCGCCCACGTCCCATATCCAGGCATCGGCGGTGGTGGCACCGTGCGCGGCCAGGAACGCCTCAAGCTTGCAGGCCACCCAATGGATGTCGCCCAGGCCCGGGGGAAGGCAGATGCGCAGCGTGGGCTTGCCGTTGTTACTTGCCATGCAACCACCACGTGGGGTCAATGGAGCAGTCGATGTCCCCGTTGGGCCGCGCCACAAAGTCGCTACGCATGCGGCTGCGGTTGCCCGGCCGCTTGGGCCCCTGGTACCGCACCAACACCTCGCGATTGTGCTGCCGTGCCAAGTTCAATGCCGCCGGCCAGCACTTGCCGTGGCACGTGAAGCGCCCGCCGCCCTCGCCCTCAATCACCCAGGTTGCCATCAACCCTCCGCACCGTTTCGCCCTGGGGGCGCACTTGCAAGTGCACGTGCGGCCCACTGACCGCGTGGAACAGCGCTACCTGGTGCTGCTCGCTTTGCTGGTAACGCCACCGCTCGTTGACGGCGCGCACCAGGTGCCGCACCATGCTGGTTGGGAGAAACGGCCACTCGTCATATCGCAGGCCGGGGCGCGCCATGCGCACGCTCAGGTCGGCACCCCGGCAACCGCTCAGCGCGTCACCGGCCACCTTGACGCTTTCGTGCACGCTGGCGGCTGGTGCCGCCAGCCCGGCCCGCGTGTAGAGCGCCACCGTTTGGTCATGCGTGCGGAACAGTTCGGTGACCACCAGGTTGTCCTGCCCGGTGTGCTCAAGCCAAAGGCCGTTGGCGATTGCCTGCACGATGGTCCACAACGTGGGGTGCAGCAGCGCCACCTGTGCGGCAACGACAGGGCGGGCAAAGCACAGCATGGCTAGAACGGGTTGTCCGTGCTGTTGTAGAGGAACGCCTGAAAGGCATAGCGAAACATGCGCTCGTCCGTGAGGTCCGGGTTGGCAACGTCGATGCGGAACCCGATCCACTGTGACCCCGTGATGCTCGTCAGGACATGCGTGACCATGTGCTCAGCCGCAGTGCCCAGGTCCACGGGTGGGGCCACTGAGCCCGCCAGTGCATCGGCCCACGTGGCGCCCGAATCGAGGGAAATTTCAAACGTGTTAAACATGCCCCCGATTTCTTCGGTCCAGCCGAACAGCAAGCGCAGTTCATCAAACACGCTTTTGTCAGCGTTGTAGGGGTACCACCCAAAGGCAAGGTCACCAGTGAAGATGAACAGCGGCGGCAGACGCCACAGGCCCGAGTGGCCCATGATCGGCAGGCCGTTGGTCATCCAATCGGTGGTGACCTGGTCAAGCTGCGCGCTTGGCACCGGCACCTGCCCGAACAGCCAGTTAACCCTTGCCTTGGTCATTTAGAACAACCCCCAACACGGATCGTCCAGCCCTTTGCCCGGGTCGTCCAGTGCAAGGAACCCGGGGCACTCGCCATCGCTCACCACCTCGGTGCTAATCACTTCCATGTCCACCGTCAGCGGCCCCGTGATGCTCTTGCTGATCATGGCCGGGTCGGTGAACCGCACCTGGATGTCGGGGGCCTCTGAGTCCAAACGATAGACGTCATCCAACTCGGCGTCAAGGCGCTCAATCTTGGTGCGCACGGCGAAGATGGTGCGCGGATCCTTGTGGCGCTCGTAAAGCACTTGCGCCACCGTCTTTGTCCACGGCTCGTTGGAGCCATCGTAGCCGCGGAACTCCAACCCCGATGGCGCCGGCAACCGCCGGCCGTACCGCACCTGGCTGTCGTTGTCCACCAGTGGGGGCCACGTTTCGCCACTGGTGTACTTTTGGTTGCGCTCGTCAAAGGTGCGCAGCACCGCAAACTCGTTGTAAATCGGCAGGTGCCCCACGGCGGCAGCCATCAGGTCATCGCTCTTGCACAACAACGGGATGGATGTGACCGTGCGCGGCATGAATGAGGCCAAGCCAATGCGGGCGTCCGACGTTTCGAACAAGCTGCACCCTGCGTGCAGCACCATGGCAGCCAGCGCGTCGAGCACGTTGCCCTCGGTGGCAGCCAACCTGGGCACCACGGGGGCGCCGATGTTGGGCAACACCTGGTCGTGCACCGTGCCCTCAAGCGCTGTGAACGTGTCCAGCGCCAGGTCGGCCGGGGTGAGCCCTGCACCCAGGGGGTCCAGCAAAAACTCGCGGATGGCGCCAATGATGCCCTGCCCCGGGGTGGGCCGCCAAAGCACCTCAAAGGTAGCCGTCTCGCCCTTCTTGGGGCCAAGGGCCGGGTCCTTAAAGTCGCCCCCAGCGCGCCGCGGGTCGATGTCCAGGTAGCCCGTGGCCGATTGCCACGAGCCGGCCAACTCCATGCGGCCCCGCCCCTCAAAGCCCGTGACACTGCCCGTCACGGTGAAGTCCGTGTTGATGCCGTTTTCAAGGAAGTTGACGGTGAACGTTTGCGCCGGGGGGCCGTTCAATCCTGCCACGCCGTTGCCTTGGCCCCCAATCGTGCCCAGGAACAGCCCCTGGTCAGGCGCGTTGAGGTCAAGGATTTCGGCCGGGCCAATGCCGGGGAAGCGCAGCGTGCTGACCAGGCGCCCCATGGTGTTGGCGCGCACGGGCCGATCCACTAGCGCCTGAAAGCGGTTGGCAATGGTCAGCCGGCCCACGCCACGCTCGGCGGTCACATCAACCACAAAACCCACAAACCGCACCAGCACGCTGTTGCCAAACTGGGCTTGCACCTCCACCCGCTTGTTGAACCAATCCGGGCGGTCATCGACGGGGTGGCGCAAAAAACTGGCGGGGTTGGTTTCGACAAACAAGCTCGCCGGGTCGGCAAACTCAAGCTCGCCGTCGTTGGCCTTGTAGCGGCGCAGGAGCACGTCCTTTTCCATGCGCAGGGGGCGGCTGCCCGTGAGGTAACCACTTAGGTCGGTTTCCTGCACGCCACCAGGGTCAAACACCACCGACACGCAATAGCCTTCACGCACCTCCACCACGGGCACCACGTCACTACCCGCCGGCACATCCGACCCACCACCGCCCGCGGGCACACCCACATCCACCTGCGCCATGACGGTCGAAACGCGCTGAAACCCACCCAGGTCCAGTGGGTCCGCATACGTCCCCACCACCATGGCCACCAAGTCTTCTACCAGCCATGGATCCCCGGTGAACGGGTTAAGCTGCAAGAGCCGATAAGTGATGCTGTAGGTTGGGGTGCCATCGCCGTTGTTATCCGTCAACTCCATGAAGCTGCCGACGACGGATGTGTTGGTGGCCGCAATCAGTATCCGGTTCAGGTGCCCCGTGAGCCCGGCCGACTTTCGCACCACCTGCTGAAACTGAACCGCATTGATCGGCGCGAGCACCTGGGCTGGAATCGTTTGTACAAACGATTGACGGCGTTCCCCAGCGTTCGACACCGCGATGTACGTGGTGTCACCGTCATGCGGCCCCGTGCAGCATTCCCACCGGGTGGCAGCACCAAAGGGCGTCCACACATCGGTGGACAGGAGGCCGTTTGCTTGCAGCGGCAGGCCATACACGGCACCCGCCGCGGGGAAGTCGATACTTGCCACACTGGCTGCCGCCTCAATTGCGATGTCATCGACAAACATCGTGTACACGGCCAGGGCTGCCGTCTGCCCCATGGCCAACTGCGTGACCGTGCCGGCGCTGGCCGCCGTGATGTTGTTGAATACCAGCACGCGCCCTGTGCCACTGTCCAATTGCAAGCTGGCCAACCCCGTGGCCGAGTCATAGAGCACCGTGATTTCGTACCAGGTGTTGGCCGCCAGCGTCGGCCCCAGGTTGCCGTCCATGCTGAGCACACCGGCACTTGACAACGACACCACGGTGCGATCGGTTGGCCCCACACCGCGGAAAGCAAGGATGCGCCGCGTGCTGTCGGGCAACACCGAGAAGCGCACCCATGCCCTGAACGCCGCCGCGGCAAACGCCGTTGTTGCCGGGATGCCCGACCCCGGGGCCGGGCTATCGGTGAACGTCAGGGCATAGACCAGGGCCTGCGGCGCGACGCCGTTCTGCACCAGTTGCAAAGCATAGGTGCCGGTGCGCACCGTGCCCGTTTGCACCGTGGGCACGCCAGTGGATGAGTCGGCCGTCTTGGCGATGATCGTGCCAAGTTCCCAACCGTCAATCCTGGTCAGCACGTGCGCCAACTACATCGGCTCCACAAGCTCAATCACACCAAAGGGCTTGTCCGGGTGGGCGATGGCATCGGGCACGGCAATGAACACAAACCGGTGCACCGTTTGCTCATCCTGGCTGAACGTGTACGTGATGGGCATTTCCAGGTAGCAGCGCCACAGGTTCAGTTCAAAGTAGCTCGGTGCGCAATCCTGCCGCCGCAGCAGCTTGCGGAAACGTAGCGTGTACAGCGGCAGGTCGCGCACGGTGTGCAGGCCGATCTCGGTGCCCACCAGCGTTTCATTAAACAGCCGGGCCAGGTTTGCCATCGTGAAGGTGTCGCCCGTAAGCTCCAACCGCCATTCGGCCGTGGCCCCCACGGCACTGGCCACTTCATCGGCACCGGCAAAGGTACGGCGGGCTTCAGCCACCTGCACCAGGTCCACCAGAGAAAAGTTGCCCAGGTCATGCTCATCGGCACCGACCAAGATGAACAACTGCCCGGTGCCGATGAGGACTGGCGGCAGCGTGCACCCCTCGTAGGGTTCAATGATCGCCATGGCGCACCCCTGGGGCTAGGCGACCCTCGGCACCGCGTAACGCAACACCCACAGCACGGCCACGAGCACCGTGACCACGATGATGACCATGCGCAACGTCGGCGGGATGACCTCAATCCGCGGCACCGCGTAAAGCACCGCACACACCACCGCCACCGCACACAATACCGGTAAGAGCATTTCCATGGGCCTTGCCTCCTAGCTTGCCGCCACGGGCAAGCAATCAACGACGCGCGACTCCTTCCACTTGACGGGTATATCCCAGTGCGCCGCGCGCCGGCCGCGCACCCACCGCTCCTGCATCACGGGCTCCTGCGGCCAAAACACCGTGAACTCGGTGGCCTGCTCCTCCACCAAAAAGGGGAACAGTTGGAACGTTTCGCGCAGGCGCCGGATGGCCGAAAGCTTTTGCAGCGTGGCCTGGTAGTGCACGTTGAACTGGATGTCGAACTCAAACCGCTCGGGACCGATGTAGATAAACGTCAGGCTGCCGGTTTGCGACTCCTGCTCGGTCACAATCTGCACCGGCACGGCCAGCAACTCCACCACCTCGTCATCGGTGAACGTCGCCTCGCCGCCGGTCAAGTCTGGGTGCACCACGCGCAGCACAATCATGTCAGGTCATCATTCAGGCGCCGCTGGCGCGTGCGCAAGCGGGGCATCACGTTTTCATCGACAACGCGCGCCCAGGTCATTGGCGTGGCTTGGTTAATCTGCACGGTGGGGGTCACGGTCACGTTGGGCACGGGCAGGCCACTGGCCGCACCCGGCAGTTGCCCCCCACCAATGCCCGTTGCCAAGCTGCGGGCTTGGGCCGAGCGCCCGAGCATGCTGCTCTCCTCGTCCTGGAACCCAATGCCGCCGGCCGCGGCCCCAGCAGCACCTTGGACGATTTTTTTGATGTTGATGCCTGGGCCCAAGCCGATTGCCGACATGATGGCCGCCAGAATGAGCCCCCGCACAATGGCTCTGGCAAAGCTGAGCAGCAGTTCCCTGAAAAAGTCGATCGCCGCCTGGCCGGCCTGCTCAAACGAGCCCCCAATTGTGATGAGGCTGTCAACGAAAACGTTGCTGGCATCGTTCAGCGCATTAAAGATGGACGCGCCCACCGACTCCATGGTGGCAAGCTCGCCGTTGACCATAGCTGCCGCGTCGGCCGCATTGCGGAGCCCGATGGCCAGGCCCTCGGCACCCTCGGCCGCAGCCACCATGCGCTCGGGGCCAATGCCCCCCGCGGTCACTGGCCCCTGTGCCCCCCGTTCCAACCCAAAGGGGTCCTCGTCCACCGCCGCCTGCTGCTCGGGAGTTAGCGGCCCCACGCCGCCCTCGGTCACCGGCCCCTGCAACGTCCCGGGTTCAGGAAACGTGCGCGCGGCAAGCGCCGCCTGCTGTATCCGCAGGACTTCCCCCAGGGCCTTGGCAGCAATGGGGCTCGTTTGCGCCACGCGCTGCAACTCGGTCACCAGTGCCTGGAACTGCGTGCCCAGTGCCCCAATGCCGTTTTCGCCGGCCAGTTCACGCGCCACCTGCAACAGCGGGGCGATGGCATCCTTGTCCAGGTCCTTAAAGGCGTCGCCCAGGGCTTTTACCTTTTCAACCTGGATTTGCCGCAGGCCCTCCTGTTGAACCTTGAACACCTCGGCCAGCGCGAGCTTGGCCGCGTTGCTGGTTTGTGCCACGCGCTGCAACTCGACCACCAGCGCCTTGAACTGTTTGCTGAGCACGCCAAGGCCGTTTTCGCCGGCCAGGTCCTTGGCCACGGCGACCACCGGGGCAATGGCTTCCTTGTCCAAGTCCTTGAACGCATCGGCCAGGGCTTGCATTTGCTCGGCCGCTGTGCCGGCTGCGGCGCCCGCTTCGCCGATGGGGCCGGCCGGGCTTTCGGCGTTGCGCAGCGCGACCCACTCCTCGCGCGTCTTGTCCAGTGCGCCGGCAAACTCGCGCATCAGTTCTTGCGCGCCGGCAAGTGTGGCCTGGTCGCCACTCAGCTTGGCGCCAAAGGCCACCGCCCCCGCCGTGACAAAGTCGAAAAGCTTGCCCGTGCGGAACAACTGAAAACCCAGTTCCTCGAAGTCGTCTTTGAAAAAGTTGACCGCGGGGATCAGGGCTTCCCGGATAAACTTGGCCATATCGATCAACGACGGCAGCAACGCCTCGGCAACGGCCACCCCAATGCGGCCAAGCTGGCTGCCGATTTGACCCATGACGTCGCCAAACTCGTCGGCGTCCTTGGCAAAGGCGGGGCCAATAGTCAGCCCCAGGCGCTCGGCTTCCTTGTTAAGCGCATCGAAGTTTTGGATGAGCGGCAGCAGTTGCGCGCCGCTGCGCCCCAACAACTGCGTGGCCGCGGCCATGCGTTCGGTGCCGGTTGGCAGCTTGTTGATGGCCACGCCCAGGTCGCGCAGCAGTTCGGTGCCCGACTTTATTTGGCCGCTGGCATCCTTGACGTCGATGTTGAGCCGCTGGAACGATGCAGCGGCTTCCTTGTTGCCACGGCTGGCCGCGACGGCGCGCACCGAAAGGATGCGCAACGCTTGCGACACCTGCCCAAGCGACACGTCCTCTTGCTCGGCGGCAAACTTGAGCCGGCTCAGGGCCTCGACGGATTCACCCGTGCGCAGGCTCATGTTGTGCAGTTCTTCGCCCACGCGGATGGCCTTGGTGACCATGACCGTGGTGGCAATGGCGGTGCCAACAAAGGCGGCGGCGGTCAGGGCGGCGGCACCGCCTGCACCAAGCAAGGCACCGCGCACCAAGGACAGCCCGCCTTGCACGCTCAGGTTGCCCCTGATTAGCTGGTCAACCGCCTTGTTGGCTTGCTTGGCGCCCGCGGTGAACTTGTCCGCGTTCAGGCGCATTTGGGTGTCGATGATGTTAGTGGCTGAAATGCTCACTGCCGAGCCCTCATACGTGCAGCCAACTCCTCACGGCTCAACACCACGCGCTTGACCGGGCCAAACAACTGGCCAAGCTGGCCCATCTGCCGCTCAAGCGCCTCGCCCGTCATGCCCACGCTGCCGCCCTCGCGCATGTCAATGCCCACCGGTTCGCCCTGCTGGGCGCTGCGCATGTGCCGCTTAAAGTGCCGGTGCAGGCGCTCAATCTTCGACGCCTTGACGTATGGGTTGTGGGCAATGGCCAACGCCACCAGCGACTCCTCGGCACGATGGTAGGACACCGCCCGCGCAAAGTATTCCATCTGCGAATAGGTCATGTCCCTTACGGCGCCGTAGTCGAATCCGCCCCGGACAAGTTGGGTGATGACGACGGCCTGCCGGAATGCCCATTCGTCTGCGCGTCGCTCGGGCGAATCACCTCGACGACCGCCCCCTTGACGTGAAAAAAACGGCTCACCACCACCTTGTGCACCTCCCACGCCACATCGGCCAGGGCCAGCACCACGCTGGTCGGCAGTTCCTCCACTTGCTCGACGGTCAGGTTTGTGGCCTCGGCAATGAACCCGTTGGCCATGTCCCAGTAGCTGTTGACCAGGATGGTGGGGTCCACAGTTTCGAGCATGGCCTGGATTTCGGCCTCAGTCTTGGCGGCCGCGTCCAACCGCAGCGCCGGCACGGTGCGGGCTTGCATGGCCACGGCAAAGTACTGCATGACGTAGTGCCGCACGCGCCGGTTGGGCAACTCGTGCACGGTGTACGCCTGCCCGTTGATGGTCACGGGCAGGGGCTCGTTGTAAACAGGGTCACGCACGGTCAACAGGTGCCTCCTTTTTGGTTACGATGCGCAGGCTGCCGCCAACTCCACGATCTGCCCAAAGGGCTCATTGGGGTGTGCGCTGCTGCAATCCAATGCGCGGATGCTGCCCGTGATGGCGGCAAAGTCCTCGCGGCTGAACGTCATGGTGAACTCGCTCAAGATCTGCGCCCGCCAGAACGTGATTTCGTACAGGCGGTCATTGCACTGGAAGGGAATGAGCATGCGGGCGCCAAACTGGTCAACGCAGGTGCCGCCACTCAGCGGGATTTTGCAGCCCTCGGCGATGTTGACCGTGGGCTCGTTCAACAGCACGGCCAGGTTCTTGGTCGTCAGGCTGTTGGTCGTGAAGTTGATGGTGTAGTCCTTGCCGATGGAAAAGATGCCGTCAATCGAGTTATCGAGCCCGCGGCGGTGCTCGATCGTTTGCGGCGTGAACGTGAAGTCGCCTTCTTGGATGTCCCCGACTTCGAACTCGGGCAAGCCCGCCTCTTGCAAAAACAGGCGGAACGTGCCGGTCTTGATGGTCAGGTCCAGGGTTTCGGTGCACAGTGCCGGATCAGGCATGGCCAGCTACCTCCTCTATTGCTCGCATGGAACACACGGCGGCGGTGCCACAAGGCCCCGGCTCAACACCCACCAATCAAATCGCGTACTGATTTGCCACCACTGGTGCTCGTCTACCCATGACAACGGCAGGCTGTCACCCAGGTGGCGCCGCCGCATCACGATGAAGTCGGGGCCGCACGGCTGCCCGGGTGGCGGGGTTTGGTCCCACCCCAAAATACGCACCACGTGGTGGTAAATGTCCATGGCCCACAGGTCGCCACCACCCGCGTGCGTGCCGTCGTCGCGGATGATTTCGCTCTTGGCAAACACGCTGACCCAAAAAATCCATTCCTCAAGGTTGGGGCGGATGCTCCCATTGCGGAATGGGAACTTGCCAAAGCGGCCAAAGGTCACCACCGCGCGCGTGAAGTGCCCCGGTGACCCCTGCTGCTCGCGCCGCACTGCCACCAGCATGTGGCGGTTGGTGGGCTCGTCACACCAGTCATCGGTGCCATGGGTCACCTGCTCCTCGCGGTCAAGCAACGGCCCCAGGCACACGTCACTGGCCAGGGCGTCGTACACCACGGCCATGATCCCGCGGCCAGGGGTGATGCCCGGCACCAACGTGATGGCCATGTCAGGCACCCCACCGCTTGAGCACCGGCACCACGCCATGCTCATTCAGGAACCGGCTCACCTCGGGGAACGTTTCGATAGCGGCCGGCAACAGGTAGCCGCCGTCGGGCAGGTTCTCAATGAACGGCCCGTACACCACAAACGTGCCAACGCCCACCTGCGCGCTGTAGGTGCCGACTTCCAGTAATTGCGTGTTGATCGAGCGCTTGAGGGTGCCAGTCACTACGTGGCCCTTTTCGGTGATGATTTCCTTGGCCCGCGCTTCCACGATGAACCCCGCCTGCATGGCCACTTTGGCCAGCTTGTTGCCTTTCATGTCGGCGATCATCTGGTTGTTCTTTTTCTTGATTTCGCGCAGTATCGCGTTCAGTTGCGCCGGGGTGAAGGCTTTGTACTTGGCCATTAGCGGGGCCACCCCAGTTGCGCCAGCCGCGCGGCGGCCTCGGCGTAGGCGATTTCGGCATTGATGTCGCCAGGGTCACCCGGGTCACCCTGGTGCGTGAAGGCCAACCACCCGCCGACTTGCTCCCAATGGTCAATGGCCTCGGGCACCCCGATCGTCGCGTTCGGTGCGGCCGAGCAGAGGATCGAGAGCACGTTCCGCTGGTCGGTCGCAAACTCGGCCTTGGCAAATGCCCACCGGTCGGGTTGTGTGCCACCGTCCACGTTGGAGTCCCAGGCGTTTTCGAAGTACCAGGGCTTGGGGATGCGCTGGCCGTTTTGTTCCCGGTGCTCGCCGTTCTTGATGGCGTACTGCCCCGCCGGCAGTGCCGTGGCCATTGCGGCGTAAAGGTCCATCATGGCCGTGGTGTGCGTGGTCCACGGGCCACCGTCGCCAAACGCGGTGGTGGTGTCGCCAAAGCTCAGGGCCGTCAGCGGGGGGCCGCTTTCCTGGGTATCGCCGTGGCCCGACTCGGCAAACAGGTTGCTTTCGACCTGGAAGCCTTCGACCTTGAGCCATGCCTGGTCAAGGAACACGCCCTGCACGGGCAGCGGCATGCTCCCCGGGTTGTTGGCCAGGTCGGCCATTTGTTGCACGGCGGCCTGGCGCTCGGCGGGGTCGCACACACCCCAGGGGATTAGTTCATATTGCTGCCCAAGCGGCGAAGCCGAACCGGGGAACAGCGCCACCTGGGTGGCCACCCGCATGCGGCGGTGGCTGGCCGTGCCCAGGAACTGCACGTTGTCGCGCAGCCAGTTGAACCAAGCCGCCAGCGGTGGCGTGAGGCCCCCAAGCTCGGTGCCCGAATACGGGTACGACTGCACGTTGTAGTACCTGAACCACCGTTTGCCCGAGGCCACGGCGTTGGCCAGGGTCAGTAGGTCGGCGGGGTCATCGGTTTGCAGGTTGTACACAAACCCGTCAAAATAGGGTAGCGACTCCCAGCCGGCCAATTGGTCCTGGCCAAAGTGCCGCAGGATAAAGTGCTGTTGTGCGCCACCTGCATCGGCACCCGCGGTGCCGGCAATGGCACTGCCCACGGCGGCGGCGGCCTGGGGGCAGTCCTCAATGATGCGCAGTTCAAACTGGTTGGTCAGCGACCACCCCGCACGCCCCTTGGGGCGCCACACGCTGACCACCTTGTAGCACTGGTGGTTCTTGTCGTCCACAAAGCGGTCGCCGTACATGATGGTGCGCCCGTTGTGCGACGGGTTGCCCAGGGCGCGGAACGCCTGGGGGTCGGCCAACACCTCGCCCGTTTCTTCGCGCTGGCGGCGGCGGTGCGTATCAGGCCACAGGCGCACGTGGTAACGGGGGATGATCGTTTCGTAGTCGGCAAAGCTCCCGCCCATGAAGTCCCGGTTGCGGTGCCGCCGCTCAACCCGCACCACGCGGTCAAACAGGCGGCTACGGCTGGTGCGGGTGAGTGCCATGGCTAGGCCGTGGCGGCCTCCACTTGCCGCGTGAAGTCGTGCAGGATGGCGTCAATGCCGGGGTAACCGGTGCCCGCGTTAGCGGTGACGTTCTGCCACACCTTGCGCAGGGTGTAGCTGCGGTCCCCGGGCATGGCCTCGGCCTCAAACTCGGCGCTTGGCAATTCGCGCGCGTCGTCGCAGCGCATGGCTTCGCGGATCAGCGCGCCCAGGGCGGCCTTGATGGGCCGCGGCACCACGTCGTAAAGGCCCCAGTCGCCGGTGATCTGGATGTTTTGGGTGCCCGCAGGCCACACCCCACAACACCCCGGGGTGCGCCAGGGCCGCGCGTACCGTTGGCTGCCCGGCACCACGTTGCCCAAGGCCAAAAAGGTGCGGCTCCTCGTGATGCGGATAAGGCACGGGTCAATGGCCGTGCCCGTGTCGTCACAACCGGGGGTGCACCCCAGTATGCGCGCCGCGCTGACGCGCAGGATGGGGTCAGCAATGGGCAGCACCGCCCGGCCGCTGCCATCAAAGGTGCGGGCCTCGGTCAGCGGCAAAAAGTTGCGGCCGGTTTTGTTTTCAAAAATGTCCTGGCCCAGCAACAACTGGTATTCAAGGTCCGCCGGGGTGGCCTCGGTGTCGTCGGGCAAGAACTCCAACAACTCGTCGGTGGTCATGTAGAAAGCACCGGGCAGCACAGCCGAAAATGGCAGCACCAAAAAGTGGAACTCAAACTGCTCCTCGGCCATGCCCGACAAGGCCGTGGCGTACCAACGGTCAAAATGCACGGTGGGCGGCTCGTCGTTGGGCGTAAACCAATCGACGTAAAAGGTCCCCAGCGACTCGCGCACGATGCTGGCGCCGGTGAAAGTGGCGAGCACCACGCTGTCGTTGGAGCGGATTTCCACCTGGCGCACCTGGAACGGGTCGATCAGCGATCCCGCCTTGCGGAAGATCGCCCGCAGCCGCACCGTGTGGCCCTGCTGGGCGGCACCGCGTTCAACTGCCATCTTGATCGTTCTCCTCGGTGGGCGGTGACGTTGGCCAGGGGGGCCGGCCGGCGGCGGCCTTGTTGCTGACTAGCAAGCCCATGGCAAACACCCCAGCCAAAAACCCGAGCGCAATGCCCGCAATGATCAGCACGGCGCAGTTCAACCGGGCACCGCCTCAAAGTCATCCGCCGTCGCGCCACCCCCACCCCCAGTGCAGGGCGGGTCGCAGGCTTCGACGTGGCTGCGCATGCGCCCACCATTGAGGGTGGCCGGCAGCCGGGCCTGGATGTCATCGGTGTCGGCATTGATGGCGGCGGCTGCCAACTCCAACGTGCCGGCCCCGGTGGTGGCGGCCACGACGCCCGTAACCCCCAGGGCCTGGCGGATTTGTTCGCGCTCGGAGCCAGTCCAGTCGGTGCCCCCGCCACCGGTCGATGCGTTGTCCAGGGCCTCGCCGGTGCTGCCGACATCCAGGTGGTTGGCCAGGGGGGCATCCCACACGGTGTCCTCAAGCTCGGTGGCAAAGGTGGCGTCCGTAGCGGCGGCCGTGATGGCACCGGCGGCAAAGGATGGCGCGGTGATGCCACCGGCAGCGACCGAGCCCACGCTGCCCACCACGTTGCCACCGACGTTGCCCACGACTGAGCCGGTGCTGCCCACCACGTTGCCGCCCACGTTGCCCACCACCGAACCCACCGAGCCCACCACGGAACCCACCGAACCGCCCACGTTGCCCGTGACTGAGCCAACGCTGCCGGTCACGTTGCCCTGCACACTGGCAACGCCCTCGCCAAAGCTGCCCGCAAGCACGTGGCCTGCACGCAGTTCATCCCAAACGGCATCGGCAATGGCAGCAGGGGTGGCCCCACCCGCGGCGGCATTGTTCAGGGCTTCGCCGGTGCTGCCCACCACCAGGTGGCCGGCAATGGGCTCGTCCCACACCTGGTCCGTGGTGGCCGCGGCGATTTCGTTGACGGCATCAGTGGCCAGGGCATCCGCATCAATGGCATTGGTGGCCACGGCTGCCGCATCAATGGCACCGGCGGCAAAGGATGGCGCGGTGATGCCACCAGCGGCCACGCTGCCGACCGAGCCCACCACGTTGCCGTTGACGTTGCCCACCACGTTGCCACCCAGGTTGCCAACGACACTGCCCACGCTCCCGACCACGTTGCCACCAACGTTGCCGGTGACCGAACCCACGCTACCGGTGACGTTGCCCTGCACGCTGGCCACGCCCTCACCAAAAGAGCCAGCCACCACATGCCCAGCGCGTAGCTCATCCCACACGGCATCGGCGATCGCGGCCGGGGTGGCACCGCCGGCTGCGGCGTCGTTGAGCGCTTCGCCGGTGCTGCCGGCATCCAGGTGGTTGGCCAGGGTGGCATCCCACACGGTGTCCTCAAGCTCGGTGGTAAAGGTGGCGTCCGTGCTCGCCGCAGTCAGGCCACCAGGTGCAATGGACCCCACGCTGCCCACAACATTGCCGCCCACGTTGCCGGTGACGCTGCCCACTGAGCCCACCACGTTGCCACCCACGTTGCCCACCACCGACCCTGTGCTGCCCACCACGTTGCCCGTGACGTTGCCCTGGACGCTCGCCACCCCCTCGCCAAAGGAGCCAGCGACGACGTGCCCCGCACGCAGTTCATCCCAAACGGCGTCCGCGATCGCCGCGGGGGTCGCCCCGCCGCCCGCGTTGTCGAGCGCTTCGCCGGTGGAGCCTGCGGATAGGTGGCCGGCAATGGGTTCATCCCACACCTGGTCAGTCGTAGCCGCGGCGATTTCGTTGACGGCGTCGGTAGCGATTGCGTCGGCCGTGATTGCTTCCGTCGCCAGCGAAGCATCCGTGATGCCATCGGTGTGCACGGCCACGCGGCCAGCATGGAACAGCGCGTAGATAGAGGACGACGTTGGGGTGCTAATCCAGTTGGGCTCAATCGTGGCCACGCGCGTTGAACCCACATAGTCGGTAATGACGCGCGACTGCCCAACACCTGAGCCACCAATGATGGCTACCACCAGGCCGGTGTACATGTCGTCGGTCGTTGACGCCGCCGACGCCAGCGTGATGCTCCCTGCTGCACCTGCCTGCGCATTGGCCGAGGCAAGCGCGCCCTCGGGGCCAATGCGGAACGAGTACATCGCATGGCTCACGATGCTGGATACCGTGGCCGTGATGTAAACCAGGTAATCCTTCTGGAACTCGTACCCCGTGGCCTCGGCCAGCGTCACCTGCTCGCTGTAAAGGCCATCGGTCGTGCTTGCGTCCAGCAGCGCCATGCTGGTGCTGGTGACGATTTCGGTGGCGTTTTCCTCCTCGTAAATGATGTACGTGGGCGCACTATCCGCGTCGTTGCGTGCCCCGGTGGCCAGGCTGGTGGCGGCATAAAAGGTCAGCAGGTCCCCAACGCGGCGGTAGCCCAGGTTGCTGTTGCCAATGATGCGCAGGTGCGGCTGCTGCTGCGCAGCAATGCGCCGCGCCAGCCGGTCAATCCACTTGTTGAGCAGCAGGTTCAGCATCAGGCCACCTTGAGCAACGGGCCTTCGACAAGCCCCAGCGCCGACACCGACTCAACCACGGCGGGGTTGAGCATGACCGCACCGCGGGAAAGCGCGACGTAAAGCCACATCTGCGTGGTCTCGATATCGGGCGCCGCGTCCACCGCGCGCTTGCCGATCTGCGCCCCGGCGAGCTTGGCGTAGGTCAGGTGCAACCCCGCCGTTTGCGGGTCTGTTTGGGCAACGAGCGGCAGCAGTGGTGCCACGTCGCCGTTGGTGCGGAACGTGGTGTCGTTGTGCGTAATGTCGGCCGCATCTTCGAGCAACGTGCCCGATGCTTGGCTCTTGAACCGCCGCCGCCACGATTCGGACGCGGCCGTAGCGGCACGGCTCCGTGACCAGACACCCGCAAACTTGACCAGCTCATGCGAGAAGGCAAAGTTGAACGGTTCGATGTTCACGTCCAACCGGTCGCCGTTGGCGTCGAGGATCGCGAGCGTCACCCCCTCGTCAGGAACAGCCTCGTCAATCGCCGACCAGTCGCCAGCCGAGCACTCGTTAAAGTCCCCAGCGGCATTGGGCCGCAGCGCGGGGATGAACGTTTCCTGTGGGATAACGTTGTTGGTGGTGCCCGCGGAATTGTTCACCACGCAGTCGTCAAAGTAGACTTCGCCGGTTACGTTCGTCGCGTCGATCTTGAACATCCCGAGGCGGATGCGCGCCGTCGCCTGGCCCGCATTGCCGGTGCCGGTAATGACGGGCAACAACGCCTGCCCCTGCTCGCACAGGTAAACGGTCAGTGCACCGGTTGACGGCGCATACGCAACGCCGATCCAGTACCACGTGTCCGTGGCAAGTGCCGGCCCGTCGCTGCCCACCTGGGCCTGCGTGTCCTCGCGGTAGAGCTTGATCACCCCCGCCGTGGTGATGCGGATTGAATGCACGCCAATCAACGTATTCATGATGAAAAAGAAAACCGTCTCGGCGTCCGGGAGCACCGCCCAGCGCACAGCGGTGAACATGTACCAGTCGGTCCCGGTGTTGCCGGCGACGCCGAACTGGTGCTGGAAATAGCTTGTCGCCGCGACCGGATGTAAAACCCGCACGCTCCGGATCCCGTAGTCGCCGGCCCCTGCCGCAGTGCCCGAGCCATGAGTCGGCGTCGCGACACTCGACACCCCGGCGCCGGTGATCGCGTCGTATTCATACCCATTCGTTGCCGTCGTCGTCTCAAACCCGCAGTGCCAAACGTTGGCCATTAGAACTGCTCCCCAGCAACCTGTGCCCGTGTCAGGTTGAGCAGCGGCTGGCAAGTGGGGTGCTCGGTCGGCAGGTCCCGTTCAAGCAAGTCGGCAAGCGCGACCTCGTGGACCGCGGCAGCGACCTGGGCAAACTTTGCCGCGAGGAGCGTGCGCCATTGCCCAAACGGTCCGGCAAGGATTTGCTGGATTGGCGTCCTTATCCAGTGGCGCATTTCCTCCTCCACGATTTCGTTTGGCTGGCGCAGGGCTTCGATGCTTTCGCGGCTGCTCAGGTGCAGGGCCTGGCACTCGGGGTCCGCAATCAGGGTGTCATCGGTCAGCACCACCTGGGCATCATCGAGCGCGGCGTGGTGGGCACCCGTGATGAAGTGCGCGAACAGGTTTTCAAGGGCTGCCTGCCGAAAGGCCGCCGCGTAGCGGATGCCCTGGCCGGCCAACTCGTCGGCCGTGGCATCCAGGTCCGCGCGCACGGTGCGACCGAACACCCACTGCTCGCCGATTTCTTTCAGGGGCCCAGGCAACACCAGGTCGCCGGCATTGAACATCTGCTGCCCGGCCACCCCGCCGACCCCGTGGAGCGGCATCATCCCTGGGTCTCCGCAATGGCACCCACCACCTGCACCGCCGCAGTGCTCGCCGCCACCCACAGGGGCCAGGGCACCGTGCCATCAAAAAGGCGGTTGAACCCCAGTTCCACCACGTTGCCCTTGACCATGACGCCCGGCATGGGCAGGCCAAGGCCAGCCATGGGGCGGTAGGCCACCAGGTGGATGGCCCCACCGCCGTAGCTCGTGCCCAGGGTGAGGGACTGCACACTGCGCACCCCACCGTCGCCGCCCTGCAAGGCAAAGGGCACAAAGGTGCCGAGCACCGCAGTGGCGGGGAAGCTCGCCAGCGTGGCCGTGCGCCCTGCGACGCCGTTGCTGTTGGTGTACCCCAGGGTGGTGTTGGTGATCGCCCCCCCATTGGTGGTGGCGGCACTGACCTCGATGCCCACCAACACCCCATCACCATCGGCCGTGCCCAGGCGGTCGCGCGGCGGCAGGGCCACGCTGTTGATGGCCTGTGCCCCCGTGGTCGTGACCGCAATGCCGCTGTTGTGCCACAGCCGGTCCCACACCAGGAGGCTGCCCACCTGGTTGGCCACGGCTTCGAATTGCGCCAGGTAGGTTTGCTGCAAGACGGGGGCATCTTGGTGGGGGATCTGCCCGCCGTAGCTCGTCAGCGCCACCCCGGCCAGCCCAGGCGTGGGGGCCACCCCAGCCCCTGGCCGGCCGGGGGTGTAGAGCAGGCTGTGGATGATGCCGGCCGCTTCGAGCGTGCCAGTGGTTTTCAGCAAGTCCTGCCGGGCCAGCATGCCCGCGATGACCCCGTGCAGCGTGCGGATGGGCATGCGCTAAACTCCTGCCAACATGTGATTTGCCGGGTGTTCCACGTGGAACACCGGCTGCCGGAACGCCACCGGCTGCCCGTGGCGCACGTTGTTGCCGGCCCGATTGTCGGCATACGGGGGTGGGTTTTCAGCCATCCACAGGGCCTCGGCAAACACGGCCTCAGGCGTGATGGCCTTGGCGCACTCGGCATCGCGCGCCTGGGCGCCGCAGGTGGGCGCGTGGTAACACGGGGCACAGGGGATGCCAGCGTAAAAGGTCCGCACGTGGCGATAGCCCGCGCTGCGCACTTCGGGCGGCACCATGGTGAAGTACCCAATGGTGGGCACGCCCAGGGCCTCACCCAGGTGGAACGTGCCCGTATCGGGCGCCACCACCACCTGGCACGCGGCCATGACCGCGCACAGGTCCAGCAAGGTCAGCCGGCCCGTCAGGTTGATGGCCCGCGCCGCGGCCAGCGGGTGGCTCATGGTGTAGCCGCGGTCGTCCAGGATGGCCGCCCGCCACCCGTGGTCATGCACCAGGGCGGCCAGGCGCTCGACGTAACTGGTCGGCCAGTTGCGGTAGCCCCCGGCGCTGTGGCTGTTGTTGACGATGCCCACCACGGGGCGTTCGCTGTTGAGGATGGCCCGCCCCCGGGCAGCGTCGGCCAGGCCCGGGCGCACAATGCCGTGCAGCGTGCGGTCGGCCAGGGGGGCATCACGCCCGAGCAGGTGCTCGATAAACACGCCGATGCGCTCCTTGCGCTCACGGCGCTCGCGCTCGCTGTACCCCCGCAGGTCAATCACCCAGTTTTGGCGGCCGTGCAGGTTGCCGGTTTGGTCCACCGCCGCCAGCCAGGGCTGCCCTTGGAACAGGGGCACAAAGTCCGCCCCGGTGTAGTAGCCAAACCGCAGCCTGGGGTAGCGCACCGCTGCCGCCCGCACCGCCACCGCGGCCATGAGCACATCGCCCAGGCCCCCGGTGCGCAGCACCGGCACCAGCGTGCCCTCAGGCGCGCGCCGCAGGTAGGCCGGGTTGATGGCGTTGAACTCCTGCGTGGGGTCGGCAAAGTCGCCCAAGGCCAGGAGCCGCAGGTAATCGCCATCGTTCACCTGCTGGGGCTCGCCCCGGCGGTAAACCCGTTGGCCGTCTACAAAGGTTAACGCGCGTGTGAGCACGACAGTCGGCACGGCAGCGTTTTCTCCCGGGTGGCGTGGCCCCCAGTTAGGTGCCTGGGCCGGTGGCCAGGCGCCGCGCGCATGGTGGGTGGTGGCGCGGCGCCTGGACCCTCGACCACAGGGGGGCGAGGCAATGCAAGTGGGTGGCGAGTAGGGTGCCCCCGCCGTCACGTGACGGCGGGGGCCAGGTCAGTTAGGTGCCGCAGGGCACGCAGGCAAAGCACCGCCCGTCGGGCAGCGGCACCACGCTGCACGTGCTCGTACCGCAGCTTGAGAGCGTGATGCAGTCGAGCAGGCTGGTGGCATCCTCGTTCAGCACCAGGAAGTCCACCCGCAGCGTGTAGATGAACCACGTTAGGTGGTTGCACCCGTCACGCCACCGCTCGAAGGTGATGTTCTTTTCCACGCCAAAGATCAGGTTGCTGGGCACCGTTTCAAAGGCAAACGTGCCGTTGGCGCTGGGCAACGACTGGCACCCGCACCGCTGGATGTTGGTGGGGATGAGCGGGACCAACTCAATCGGCACGCTCTGGTGCCGCATCGGCGTCGGCCCGAGCAGTGCGGTGTCGCCGAGCGGCGTTTCGCGGTTCTTGTGTAGCTCGGCATAGTCCTCGTACAGGTCCGGGTGCATGAAGATCCGGCGCCGCTCGGGGTTGACGCGGAACTTCGGCGGGAGCGCACGGGACAGGCAGTTGAGCGCGTGGAAGCTGAGCGTGCCGCCCAGCCCTTGCGCGTTGACTACGTGCCCCTGCTGCAACTGGCGGTAGATGTTGTCACGCGCGTGCATGACCTCATCGACCACGCGGGCCGGGGCTGGGGGGCTGACCTCGGCGCTGTAGCTGCCGTTGGTATTGCCCATGATGCCGAACAATTCCAACTCGTTGTTGATGGCATCGCCCACCATGCGGTTCAACTGCTGCTCGATCTGGGCGCCGGTCAGGTTGTCCTGCAACTCGTCGTCGCACAGGTAGAACTTGGCGTCGATGCTGGTGGTGCTCAGGCACTTGTTGGTGTTGTTGATGGTCACCGACTCGTCGCACCCGCTGTTGCACACCGCCAGGCGCAGCACGCCACCGGGCAAACCAAGGAAACGGATGGTTTGCTCGTTGGTGTCCATGGGCTCAAGCGTCATCATGCGCAGGAGGCGCGACTCATCAATGACGTAGTCAATGAGCGTTTCGGCTTCCTCGGGCTGGAACAAGCATGGCGCCGATTCGCGCATGAGAAACTTGATTTGATCGTACTTGCTCAGCGGCCGCCCTTCGGCGATCTCGGGCGCGCCGAGCAAGCTGTGTCCTAACGTCATCAGTGACACTGGGCTTTCTCCCCCTTACAGGCGCGCCAACGCGCGGCGATGGTGGATGTGCTGGCACACGGTCCCTGTGTCCTGGCTCAGGAACGATGCACCCGTCAAGCACTTGACGCAGCCCTCGGGCGCGGCAAGTGCAGCCGGCAGGTCAATGGCCGTCAACCGGCCCGCTGCCTTTTCGCCCGCCGCCGGCACCGGGGTGCGCGTGGCGTGCAAGAACTCGCCAAGGCCCTTGGTCGAAAAGCACGGCCATGCGGTCGGGCCTTCGGCCAACAACTCGGCGTAACACTTGGCCAACCAGGTCAGCAGCGGCTCGTTCTTAGCAATCGAACGGTCGGCCCCGGTCAGGCGCAGTTCGGTATTGAGCTTGGGCTCGGCCTTGGGCTTGGGTGGCACCCGCGTCCACGGCACATCAATCCACGGGGTCAACGGCATTGGGTCGGCTCCTTTTACTGGCGGACGTACCGCCCCACGCCCATGGATTCAATGGCCGCCTCACGGTCGGCACGGCTGATCGGCATACCACCAAACAGGGTGCTGGGCACCGTGGGGCCACCGGCCCCCTGCGTGGCCTTGGCGCCAAAGCGGCGCGCCGCGATCGGCTCCGGCGGGGTGCTCACCCGCTTGGCCGGCTCGGTGGCTGGCGCACTGCCACCACCGGCGCCCAGGGCCTCAAGGATGCGGTTGACCGCGGGCACAATCTGGTTGACCGCCGACTCGACGGCCGACATGCGGGCCTCCATCGGGTCGCCACCCTGCGCGGCATCCGGGGGCGGGGGCTCGTCCTTTTGCCCCACGGCCTTGCCCGGTGCCGCAAGGGCTGGGGCCGCGGCCGGCTTGGGCTCGGCCTCGTCCTCGTCAATCACTGCCGGGTCAATGCCCATGGCGCGGGCCATCAACCGGCGGTCGGCCGCCTGTGCTTGCAGCAGCGCGTCAAACGCATAGCGCAGGTCGGCGCTGCTCTTTTCCTGTGCTTGCATGACCCCCTCCACGGTTTTTTGTAGGTAGCGCAGTTCCTTGGCCAGCACCTGCGCGCCCGGCTTGCGGTCGTTCTCGCCAAAAATGGCCTTCACCTTGTCGAGCCAATGGCTCTTGCCCTTGAGCGCCATGCTCGGCCCCGTGTCCCGGTAACCAAGGCTCTTGGCCGCCCCCGCCACCAGTTGCTCAGCCGTGGTGCCCGTTGGCACCAGCGCCAAGGTGGGGTCCCACACGGCACCCCAGTCGGTCAGCACCGCCTTGCTGGTTTCGGCCGCCTGCTCGGGCGTGAGGCCCAAGCTGGTGCCAATGGCCACCAGGTCGTCGCCATCCACCTTGTCGCCAATGCTTGGCATGTCGATGGCCGCACCCAGTTCGGGCACGGGCGGGGTGCCGGTCGTCACGCTCATGGTTATGTCCTTTCCCATTCCGGCACCGCTCGCGGTGCACATGGCAAACCCAACCGATTTTGGGTCGGCGTCGGGGTCATCGGGCACCACGGTGCCGTCCTCAATCTTGGCAACGATGTCCTGCACGCACTGGTCGAACGCCTCGGGGTCGGCCCCCTCGGGCGTGGCCTTGGCGTGGGCATAGTCGTGCGCAAAGTTGTGCCCTGCGTAGTCGGGCTCAAGCGCACGGCGCAGGTTGTGGTCCTCGTCGGTGCCGCCCTCGCAACTCGTGGGTGTCGGCATGTCATCACGGGCCAGGCACGCGGTGTACCCACTCACGGGGGGCTTGTCGAAACCCATGCCCTTGAAAGCGGTAAACTCGCGCGCCGTGGCGGGCTGGTCCACGCCACTCACCTCGCCCACACGGCCGTCCAGGATCTCCTCGGCCAGAATGACCTCATCCGCGGCGGCCTCAATGTCGCTGAACAACAGGCGCGGCAGGGGCATTTACGCGGCCTCCTTGATGGGCACCACCGTCCAGTCACCACCCATGCTGAACCCGCGGATGCGCCCCGCCTCAACGTCGGGCCACACACTTGGGTGCCACCGGGTGCCGATCATCCACGAGCCGTAAGGCTCCTTGGGGTTGCCACGGGACTTGACCAGCCACGACTCGACGATTTCGCCCACCGGGTCGCCGGTGGCGGTGTAAAGCGTGCGGTGCATGACCTTGGCGCGGCCCTCGTGCGCGGCCATGAACCGGTGCGCCATCTTCCGCACTTCGCGCTCGGTGGCGTACTGCCCTTGCAGGTCAAACTCAAACGGCGTGTACACGACGCCGTAGGTGGTGCGTTCCTTTGCGTCCTTGGCCTTGCTGACAAACTTGAAAATGGGGTCACGCACGCTGGCGGCCAAGTCCACGTCGGCCATGCCCACCCGCCAAACCAACTCCCAGTTGCGGTGCACCCAACTGACGGCACCACCGCCGTGCGGCTGGTCGCCGGCCACGGCATAGGGCACCCACACGCCAATGATGTTCTTGCGGCCATTGGGCCGGGTGGTGCCCGTGACCACCACCACGCCCTCGGTGCCCGGCACTGGGCGGTTTTCGATGCGCTCGTGGTGCAGTTCGGCATCGCGCCATTTGAGGAGCGCGGGGACGAAGTAGCGACCCCCGTCACTGCTGGCGACGATGAAAATGGGTGGCCCCTTGGCCAACTGCAACCGGGGGGCAGGGGCGGGGGCGCGTTTGGCGGGCTTGACCAGGTCGTACTGCTGGGCCACCCCACGCCAGGCGAGCATGTCGGCGTAGTCCTCAAGCGGGCGGCCGGACTTGGTGTTGCCCCCGCCCTGGGCACGGCGGTGCGCCACAAACCGCAGGTAACTCGTGCGCATGCGGTCGTAGATTTCGCGCGCCTCGGGGGGCAGGGCATCAGCCTTGCGCTCGTCCAGGGCGCGGCTGACCACCAGGTGCACGTCCTCGGTGGTGTCGGGGGGGGCCGGGGCACTCTTTGCCCCCCCCTGCACGGCACGCTTTTCGGGCACGGCCACCTCGGGCGCGGGCTCCTCGTGCTCGGTTTCGCCCACCGGGGGGCCAGTCATGGCCTCGGTGCCATCGGGCAGCAGGACGGTGTGGGTGTGCACGTCCACTTGCTTGACCGGCATCGCCACCCCCCACGGGCAAAAAGAAACGCAGCCCGGCCCCACCTCGCGGTGGAACAGGGCTGCGTGAGCCGCGAAAACCGATTTACCTGCGCCCTACATATCAGTGGGCAACGGGCGTGTCAAGTGTTTTTTCCGTTTTGGTTGCGGCCCCCGATGGGGCTGTGCGTGTAGCGCTGCTCGCCGCACCTGCGGCACCACAGGGCCACGACCCCCGCCCCCGCGGGAATGAGCCTAACGTCGGGCGCGTTGGGCAGCGTCAACACGCCAGGCTCGGGGGGCGGGGGGGGCCGGTCGGGCGGCAGCATCACCCAGTCGCCGTGCATCCGCTCGGTATAGGCCAGCAGCTTGTGGCACTTGTGGCACCGCACCTCGATGTACGGCCGGCCCGAAGGGGCAATCGGCCGCTCTTTGGGCTCGCCGTCCCGCTGCTGTATTTCGCGGCGCTGTTCCTCCCACCGCTTGCGCCCCAGCCGCACACGCACCTGCCTCCGGTTACTCGGGTTCGTCCCCAGCTTCCTCGGCGGCACGGCGCTCGGCGATGCGCTCCTTGCTGAACTGGTCCGGGTCGTTGTCGCCGTTCCATACCGCGCGGTCATTGAACACCTGCTCAGCCACCACCACCGCTTGATGCGCGCACCGGCAGTTGCATATCTCCTCGGCCGGCCCGTCCGCGTCGCCGGGGTACATCAGCAGGCTTTCGCCCACCTCAAACGGCTCGTCAATCGGCACCAGTTGCCCGTGCGCGTCAAAATGGGTGGGGCGCTCCTTGCCGTCGAGCGTGGTCAGCCACCGTTTCCACTCCACCCCGCTGGCCGCGTAGGTGGTCCACTGCGCCTCCTCGGTCACGGTCAAGCTTTCGGTGCGGGCAATGCGCTCGGCCCGCCCCTGGCTCAGCCAATCAAACTCCTGCGCCAACGTTTTGGCCACCGTCAGCGGGTTCTCGCCATCCAGGTAGAACTCCTGGGCAATGGTGGTGATGATGCGGTCAAACACGTCGTCGGCCACGTTGCCGGCCAGCATGTTGGCCCGCCCTTGCAGGGCCTCGGCAATTGCCGGGCTGCGCAGGTCAAACCCACCGCGCACACCCAGGGACAACCGGGCGGCACGGCCACCCAGGTCGAACAGGTCGTGGTAGTCGGCGTCCAGGGTACTGGCCAGGCCCAACTCAAAGGCATCAATGGGGTCTTCTATCAACTCGGCTAAAAACCCCAGGGCCTCGCGGCTGAACACCTGCCGCAGGTCCTTGGCAGCATCGGCCCCAAGGCGGGTGCCCCCACGGCCAGTGGGTGTGGGGCGCCGTTGCTTTTCCTCGCGCCTGCGGTCGTCCTCCCTGGTGTCAAGATACTTGGCAGCATCGGCAGCCAGGCGGTCCAGGGCGCCGGCCTCGCGCAGGGCGGCCATGACGGCTGCGGCCAGGGCCTTGCTGTCGGCGGCAATGGCCTGGCGCAGGTGCCGCTCGGCGGTGGTGAGTGGCACCCCGCGCCGCAATTGGCCACGCGCGGTGCCCAACCCGGGTGCCTTGCCCAGGCTCGTGGGCCGGGTGGTGTACTCAGCCGGGGCGACCTTGGCCATTGTCATGGCCCCACGTTCCCCCTGCTGGCCTCGTCACGCCGCCGCGATTCCTCAAGCTCAAGCTCGGTGCGCATTATCGGAAACAGGTACTGCTGGATAAACTTGTCGATCATCGCCCGGCCAGCCTCGGCGTACCCTTGGTCAATGGCCGCCCCTTTGTAGGGAGTCGAACCCAGCAGCGCATCCTCATCTATGTCAACGCGCTCCTCGTAAACAAGCGGGCCACGCTCAATGCGCACCGTCATGCGTGCTTTCATTGCACGGGGTGACCTTTGGTAATCACTGGCGCGCTTGCTTTGGCAGTTGGCTGGTGGCCAGGGCTGCGGCCTCGTCGCCCTTGCGCGGCTGCCACGCCAGGTTGCCGTCCTCCAACTTGATCACCTTGCCCATGCCGCGGCGCTCCCACCGCTCCCACACCGCCAGGTACAGCTTGACCTGCAACGCCCGCGTGAAACGGAACTCGCCATGATCGGCCATGAAGTACCGGGCGCAGTCCATCACGGCATCGGCATGGCCCCGGTCGCCACCGGCATGGGGTGGCGTGAGCGCCAAGAACCAACCACAGCCGCGGTAACGGCCAAACCAAGGCGGCTTGTCAGCCTTGCACAGGAGCACCCCGGCACCCATGGGCACGCGGTGCGTGGCCGCGCACTTGGGGCAGGTGATCGCCATGATTTGCGCGGGCGCGGGCCGCGGTGGTGGGGGTGGCACCTGGTCGGCCGGCACAAAGCGCCGGTGCTTGCTGGGGTCGGGCGGCAGCCCACCCATGACGCTCATGGCTGCGCTCCGTTGGTGGGCAGCAGGCCAAACCGCTGCCGCGCGCGGTCAAACCGGCTTTGCTGCGCCTGGGGCATGGGCCGTGGGGTGCGCATGGCGCCCACGTCGGCCGCGGCAGGTGGGCGGGGCAGGCCCGGGCGTTGCCCGGTCAACGTCGAGATGAGCCCGGGGGCCGCAGCACCGGAGCCACCCAACGGAGAAACCTGCCCCGCTGCCGCCAACTCGGCCGCAATCAACTGCACCAACCGCCACGGCATGGTGGCGTACTGGTGCTCCTCGGGCGGGAAGTCCTGGTCCTTCACAATGCGGCTCAACCAGGCGCGGCCCTCGTTCACGCTGATGTCGCCCACGGCGCTGGCCGCCGTGTAGCTGGCGATTTCGGCATGCTCGTCAATGATGTCCAGTTCGGCGTAGCGGTAACGCACCAGGTCGTACCCGCCTTGGTCGAGGATCAGGTCCCAAAACGCCTCGGCTTGCCGTTGCGGGGGCTCAACCTGGGCCCGCTTGTACCGCTCGGCCTGGTTTTCGCCGGTGCCGCTGCCCAGGTGGGCCGTTTCGATGATGCCGATTTGACTGGGCGGCATGCGGTACACGCGCAGGATGGTGTCGGTGTTGTCGTGCTGAAAGTTGCCCCACTCCTGGTCCCTGGGCACACCGCCAATCGTTTCGAACGTGACCTCAATCTCGCCCGTGGGCAGGCGCAACACCAGCGTACGGTGGTCCTCGCCCTCAAGCAGGTACTTCATGTGGTCTTTGATGACGTTGACCACCGAGTCCATTTCGGCCTTGTTCTTGCCCCACACCGAACTGCTGGCCTTGACCATGCACACGTAGTCGGGGATGCCCCGGTTGACAAAGAAACGCACGTTGCGATTGCTGGCAAAAATGTTGCCGCAGACCGCATTGAACGCCGACACAATGGGCGGCACCCCGTAGTACCGCTCGGCCGGGTGATAGCGGTGGAAATCGGCCAGTTCGCTTTTGAGGCTGCCCACGGGTTGGTTGCTGTAGCCGTACTCCTCGGGGCTCACCCGATCGCGGTCGGTGGGGGCTACCCCAAACCGGCGGAAGTAGGCCATCGGCCGGTTCATGTCGTCCACCTGCACGTACCGCCCACCCTGCGCGTGGCGCCGCACCAGGTAACCGGGCACGTGAATCAGGCGGCTGGGCCGGCCGGTGGGTTCACGCACCACTTCGGCATAGGCGTTGCCCATGCTCAGCCGGTCCATGAAGAGGCGGTTGGAAAACTCGGTCACGCTGATGGGCTCGTCATCGAACCCGCGCGTAAGGCTGTCGAGCCAGCCGCGGGCCTCGGTCGCCTGGGCCTTGGCGGCAGCGTCCATCAGCACCTCGCCACGCAGCGTGCTGTAGCTCTTGCCCCGGTCCACCAGCAGCCAGTCGCCGGCAATGTCCACGGCCATTTGATCGACCACGGCAAAGTAGTCAGGCGACAGGTACAAGAGGAAGGCCAGCCGGTGCAGGTCAAACGGCGGGTCCACGTAGTCGCCCGAGGCACCGTACCGGCCACCGCGGCGGGCAACGTCGGTGTCCCGGCTGGCGCGGCCTGCGGGCTCGTCCTCGGCCTTTTGGCGTCGGGCTTCTTGCTGGGCCTCGTGCACGCGGTCCATCAGGCCAGCACTGCGGATGCCCATGAGCCCGTGGTTGAGCCACCCGGGTTGCCATGGGCCTTGTTGGGCCTGCGTGGGGGCAGCGCGCAGGGTTACCGACTCGGCCCCAAATGATTCGGCTACGGTGGCCGTGGGCTCGGGCACGGGGCCGATGGCCATGCTGAGCACCGGGTTGTCAGCCATTGGTGGGCACCTTGGCCGGCGGTGCGTCCAGCACGTGGCGGAAAATGTCGGGCCAGGCGTCGCGCAAGGCGGCCTCGGGGTCAATCACCAGCAACAGGTGGTCAATGGTGCAAGCCTGCCCAAACTTGTCGCGGTCACGGGCCGTGATGCGGATGGCCCCCCGGCCACCTGCCACCCGCACCCAACCCGGGGGCGGGGTCGTGATGTACTCGCCCTCGCCGTTCTCAGGCACCAGCACGTCCACCGTGTAACTGCGTCCCAGCTTGGGCACCCTGTGCACCTCCGGCGCTTTGGCTCTGGCCTCAGCGGCGTTGTGGGTTCTTGGTCGGCACGCGCTCCTCAATCGGGTCGGGCACGTGCACCGGCATGCCCTGGCCATCGGGCGTGCCCATGCTCAGCGGGCCGGTGCGCTGGGCCACCTTGGCTTGCGGCCCCCGGGGTTGGCGCTTGGCCCGCTCAGCCGGCGGGGGTAGCTCCGGCACGCTGGCCCGCGTGACCGGCATGGCGGTGTAATCCACCTCGTCGCCCGGCAAGCCCGCCACGTCGTACTGCGGCGGCTCGGCCGGCCATGCCCCCAGCGGCTTGGGTTGTGCCAGGTGCCCCGTGAACAGGGCATCACGCTGTGGCCCCTGCGGCCCCGTGCGCTGTGGCGGCAACCCGCCGTTGGTGGGCGGGTAGTGCACTTCGATGGCCCGGGCCTGCCCCTCGGCCAGCCGCGCAAAAGCCCGCATGGTTTGCCCCGTCACCGCAAATGAGCCGGGGAACAGCACCACCGCACTGGGGTCACGGAACACCACCGGGGCCAGGCCCACGCGGAACATGGCGTCCTCAAGCGGGGTCATGTCCTCACCCCCCACCACGAGCACGGGGGCATCGGGGTTGGGTTGGCGGGGGATGCCCCGGTGCTGGGCGTCCAATGCGTCGGCCTCGTGCATGGCCGAAACCGCCATCGCGCGCAGCACGGTGGGCTGCACCTGGGCTTCACCAAAGGCCAGGGGCAACAACACCACGGCCGTGAAGTCGCCGTCGTGCATCCAGGTCGTTTCAACTTGCAGGCCCTGCCATGTGGCGCCCACCACGTGGTCCCACATCATGGCCTTTTGCTCGGTGGTCATTGCGCGCAGGTCGGGCATCATCGTTGGGTCTCCTCGGGCAGGACAAGGCGCATGCCCTTGGGCACCGCCGGGTTGGTGGGTTCGGCCGGCGCCTCATCGGGCAACGGGTGGCCGTTGTCGAGCACCGGCTGGGGCAACGCCCGGTAAGCGTTGGCATTGCCCTGGGCCACGCTGATGAACAGGAAGCACGGCATCATGGCCACGCCAGGGCTTTTGCCATCGGCGGGTGTCATGACCAGTTTTTGCTGCTGCACGTTGAACGGGAGCATGCCGGCAAACACCGGGTACACGTTGAACCCGTGCGGGTACTTGCGGCTCAAGTGGTCCAGGGCGGGGGCGATGCCCTCAAGGCCAATGGCGAGCATTTTGTCCACCACGTGGCCGGGCAACACACGCAACCCACCCTCAGGTGGGAACAACACCCCCGGGGGCAGGTAATCAGCCGGCAACTGCACGGGGTCAGGCACGTGGTGCTCCTTTGCTGCGCAGGTCGCTGGCCTGGGTGGTGCGCCTGGCGTGGGTCAACTCCTCGGCCATGGTGCCGCAGTCCGCCATCTTGGTGCGGTAGTAGAGCACCAGCGTCAGGCGCTCGTAACGGTTGTAAAGCCCCTGCACGGGGCTGGTGCCGTGCCACTCGTGGGGGTCAAAGAACAGCGCGTCGCCGGTGTTTAGTTCAAGAGCTGCGCGCCAGGTGGGCAGCACCAGGTACCCACCCGCAAACTGCCCACTGCGGATCATGACCAGGTTGGTGAAACCGGGTTTGTAATCACCCGCGTCCTGGTGCGTGGCAGAAATAAAGTTCTTGTTGACCGAGATGGTGGTGAAACACGTGCCCACCACCAGCCACTCGGGCCTGGTGCGGTCGGCAATGGCGCGCTGCTGCGCCCAGCGGTCGGGCACCGCATACGAAAACAGTTGTTCCACCTCGCGCGCCAGTGGGGCCACGGCACGCAGGCGCTCGCTGTTGCGCCCATTGCCTGAGCACCCACGGCAAAATGGGTGGCGTGGGCTGCGGTCCATGTAACCCACCACCCCTGGCGTGCCGATGCGCAGGTTCTTGAGCACATGCGGCGGCACCTTGGTGGTGCGGCTGCGGTACTGTTTGCCGTCGCGCACCGCGGCCATGTTGGTGCGCAATGTGCGGCCCTGGCCGTCGCGCCCGACAGCGACACCACGATTGTCGGGGATGATGTCAAACCCCCGCAGGCCGTTGTGGGCTGACTGCACTGCCCCCGCCGAAAGTGCCCCCCGCAACACGACGTAGAGCAGGCTGCCATCGGGCTTGTAGGCACGCATGCTGGGACTGTCGGCCCGGAACACGGTGTCGTACCAACTTTCGGCCGGGTGGTGGCCTTCCAGCCGCTTGGCCTCCTCGTCGGTCATGGCAGGCACCAGCTTTCGCTCAACCAGGCGCTCGGGGTGCAGGCGCGGCTGGATCATTGCGGCGGCTGGTGCTGGGCCACGGCGTCACGCAGGGCGCCAAGCACAATGGCGGCCACGTCGTCGGTGGCGTACACCGCCTGCAACCTGCGCAGGGTGTTCTTGACCTCAGCAAACGTTGTCTCGTTGAACACCAGCCGCAGCGTGCGCAGCCCTTGGGCCAGGGTGGCCTCGTCAAGCTCGGCGGCCTCGGGCACCAGCCCGTAGTCCAGCGCTGCCCCAGGCACATACTCCAACAACTTGCCCGGGTAGTAGATTTCTTCGAACCGCAGCGCGTTGAACAGGTCAGGGTCCAGCGCGGCCTTGGCGGCTGCCAATAGCGCGGTGGCTTGCTCGTTGAAACTGCCCGCCAGCGCGTCGTTGTTGAGCGTGATGTTGAGCGCCCGTTCGCGCGCATCGTCCAGGTCCACCACCACCACCTGCGTGCGCTTGATGCCGCGCTCGGCCAGCAGGTGCAGTCGCTGGTGCCCACCCACCACGTACCCGGTGCGGCGGTTCCATACGATGGGCTCCACCAGGCCAAACTCGGTCAGGCTGCGGTCCAGACCCCCCAGGGCCTCGGGCGTGATGGTGCGCGGGTTGTACGGGGCCGGCTTGAGGTCGGTCAGCGGGTGGTCCTCAATGACCATGGGCGGCAACGGGTCCACGCGGCTTTTTCCTCCTGGTTGCGCGGGGGTGCCAGGCAGCGGCCAGCCAACCACAAAGCCGGTAGGGGCGAGCCTCGCAAAGGCTTGACCCCCCGCTGCCTCGCGCGCCATGGGACCATGTTGCCGCGCGCGGTGCAAGCCCCTTCACACGCTTTCGGCCCCAAAGTAGGCAACCCCCCCCATGCCGGCCAGCCGGGTGCGCCCCAGCCACAGCGCAATCAGCCGGTCCCCGGGGTGCGCACTCGGCCGCCACCGGCCCAACTCCAAAATCAACTCCTCCACCTCACGCCTGCCCTTGGGGATGCGCCACTCGTGGTTTTCAAACTCTGGCGCCAGCGTGCGGATGCCCCACCGCTCGTCCGCCTTCTTGGCCGCCGTGGTGAACTGCCCACTGACGCTGATCGGCCGCGCCCTGGCCAGGCAGTCCCGGGCATCGGCGTCGGTCAACCGCCCCTCCTTCACCAACTCCTCGGCCATGCGCGGCATGATGCCCGGCATGCCGATCATGCTGGCCAGGTGCTCCTGGGCGCCGTTGGTTTCGGCCAACCACTCGCTCGGCCGCATGGTCAGGTGGGTGTGCACCACCTCGCGCAGCAACTCAAAGCCCACCCACAGGCCGCTGCGCATGTTGAGCAGGTGTTTGCGCTCCTGCCAGTCCTCGCTCACCGTGGCAATCGCGGTCAGGGCTGCACCCGGCTCATCGTCCACGCCAAAGTCGATGCCGCACGCCACTTGGCTGAAACTGTCGTCATCGTACCCGCCCGTCCACCAGTGGGGGGGGTCATCGCACAACGCTTGGCACTCGCGGATGGCGTCCACCGGCAGGAAGCGCGTCATGTGGCTCAGCGGCACGTTGAGCATTTGGCGGGCGTACTCGACGTCGCCAAGCTCGGCACGGCGCCGCTCAAGGCGGTGCTCGGGCCACACCTGGGGCCACACGCAAGGGGGCTCGCCCGCGTTGTAGCGGCGGACGGTGTACATGCCCTCCTGCTCCAACACGTGCATCAGGTCGTCGTCCCACCACGTGTTGTTGATGATGAGCACCCGGCCGTTCTTGGTCATGCGCCCCACCAGCACATCCTTGAACCATTCGATGACCTTGCGCTTGCTGGCGTCAGTGATGGTGTTGCGCCACGACACACAGTCGTCAAGGATGGCCAGGTCAATGCGGCTGCCCATGATGGCGCCACCCATGCCCATGGCCTCGATGCTGTAGTCCTTCTCGGCCAGGGCGGCAAACTGGCTGCGCTGCACCAGGATTGCGCGTTGGTACCACGTACTGGGTCGCGTGCTATTGCCGTCAAAGGCAGGCACCAGGCCGGGGAACACCCGGCGCACGCGCTCGTTGTAAAGGATGTTGGCCTTGATGCGCCCCAGCGACTTCTCGGACTGGGTGGCCGTTTCGCTGATGAGCGCAATACGCAGGTCGGGGTTGTGGCCAAGCTCCCACAGGCTGCGCAGGATGGCCAGTTGCGTGGTCTTGGCGTGCTCGGGCGGGGCGAAGATAATCAGCCGATCGTGCTGGTCACACAGTTCCTGCCACTCGACGTGGAACGGCGCGGGCGTGAGCCGCAGTGCGTACTCGCCCAGATACGCGGCGTTGCTATGGGCTAATGCCCGGGACCAACTCGCGTACTCCTCTAATTCTCGCCGCCAGTTCGGCGCGCCCTGCGGGGTCAAGCTCGGCAACGATCCGGTTGTAAACGTCACTGGGCGCCCCCGGGGTGATTGGCACCGCGCCACTGGCCTGTTGCTGCACGTCGATGCTGGTGCGCGCGCGCCACTCGTACGCCAAGATGTGCGCAATCTTGGTGAGCATCATGGCGCGGAATTCGGCGCGCTCGTTCAGGGCAGCCTCAATCAGGCGCGGGTCCACGTTGGGGTTGGCTTGCAGGCGCTTGAGCTTTTCGTTGTTGTAGGAAGTGAATTCGGCCATGGCCATGGTGAACAGTTGGCCGTAGCGGTTGGCAATGCGGAGGATTTCGGCCGGCCGGTTGTAGTTGATGGCCTCTTTGTCGTACCAGCCGCGCTCGTACTTGACGACTGAAGACACCGACACGCCCAGTTCCTTGGCGATCTGCTCCCACGGCACGCCCATGATGCGCAGGCGCACGGTTTCGCGGCGGCGGCGTTCCACCTCGGTTTTGGGGGTAGCGGTTTTGGCGGTGCTCAGGGCAGCGCGGCTGCGCTTGGTGTGGGGCGAAGCGCCGCTGGGCATGGGCGGATCGCGGTCGGGGTCGTAGCTAACCCGGAAGCGCGGCGCCTGGCCGGGCGGGTTGCGCGCGCCTAGTTGGTTGCCAGGTGCGAACTTACCGTCAGGTGTGTGGGTGGGTTCCGGATCCGGTGCCGGTGGGGTGTCCTGTTTACCAGCCATAACGTTGCGCAGGGTAGAGGCGGGCGCTGTGCAGCGTCAAGGGGGGGGCGGGGCTTGGCATGGCCTGTCGTGGTGGCGTGGGCTCGGCCTGGTGTGTCGCACGGGGCGGGTTGGGCTTGGGTTGTCGTGCTGCACGGGGCGGGTTGGGCCTGGAATGTCGTGCTGGCTCGGCTTGGTTTGGATGGTTCGTCACGGTGGCTTGGCATGGGCTGTATCGGCTCGTCGCAACGGCCAGGACCGGTCTGGCTTGTCGTGGCGGGGCGGGTTGGCTCGGGCAGTCGCAACGGTGGGGCGGGGCTTGGCCTGTCGCAGCGGCTCGGCGTGGGCATGGCTTGGGTAGTCGCGGCGGCCGGGATCGGGAGGGAAGGGGGCGGATAGTCGCTGGGGGCTGGCATGGATCGTCGCGCAGCTGGGGGCTGGAGCGGCACGTCGAGTGGGCTTGGATCGGCACGGCGGGTCGTGCTGGTGTGGCGTGGGTTGGCGTGGACAGTCACCCAGGTGTGGGCTGGCTCGGTGGTGGCAAGTCGCGCGGGCAGGAGGCGGCATGGCTTGTCGCGCCGAAAAGGACTGGCATGGCTCGGTTGGGCGTGTCGCGCGGGCGGGGGTCGGGCTGGCATGGTGCGTCACCTCGGCACGGCACGGGTTGGGCGGGGAATGGATCGTCGCTCGGGGCTGGCAGGGCGTGGCTCGTCGCGATGGCGTGGAGCGGGCTGGCATGGCTTGTCGCGCTGGGCAGGGCAGGGGCGGTGCGTCGCAGGCGGCTCGGCTTGGAGTGGGCAGTCGTATCGGCGCGGCAGGCAGTCGGCTGGGCGTGTCGCGGCGGCTCGGCGTGGGGAGTCACGAAGGAAAGGCCTGGCCGGGCAAGGCGTGTCACGCAGGCAAGGCGCGGCTCGGAGAGGAAAGTCGCAACGGCGCGCGTTGGGAAAGGCCGGGCCTGTCACACCGGGGCGATCCGGAATGGGGCGGGTTGTCGCAGGGGCACGGACTGGCCTGGTTCGTCACGGTGGCACGGCACGGTTGGGCTCGGCTTGTCACGGCGGGAGGGAACGGGCGGGCATGGCGCGTCACCTCGGCCGGCACGGGTTGGGCGGGGAATGGATCGTCGCGCTGGCTGGGGTAGGGCTGGAACAGTCGCAATGGCATGGGCTTGGCGGGCATCGGCATGTCACGGGGGATCGGCGCGGCCTGGTTTGTCGTGCTGGAATGGATCGGCTCGTCGCAATGGAAAGGGACGGGCGCGCCGTGGCTTGTCCCGGTGGGTAGGCGCGGCTAGGCTCGTCGCACGGGCTGGGGCTGGACAAGTCGCGTTGGGCGGGCAGGTACGGGCTTGGCAAGTCGCGCAGGTCTGGGTGGGCTGGGCGGGTCGTGCTGGTGTGGCTTGGCTCGGTTCGTCGCGCAGGCTCGGCACGGGTAGGCTTGTCGCGCAGGCGTGGCACGGCCAGGTTCGGCTGGGGGTGGCGAGTCGCACGGGGACGGCCCGTGCGGGCGCGTATCGGCTCCGTCACACGGGCTTGTCGCGCGGGTCACGGTGGCCAGGCTGGGGCGGCACCGCGCAGGCTCGGACAGTCGTGCTGGCTCGGTTGGGCGTGGGCTTGGGCTGTCACGCAGGGACTGGCGCGGGACGGGAGGGATAGTCGCGTCGGCACGGCATGGTGGGTAGGCGTATCGGCTCGTCGCAGTGGCCTGGTCCGGCATGTAACGGCTCGTCACAAGGGTCGGTGCATGGTTTGGCTTGTCGCAACCCGTGTGCAGGGCGGCATGGGGCGGGTGCATGGCAAAGGAAACCCCCCGGAACCTTCGCGCATGCTACCCGCCCATGCCACGTCGGCCGGCAGGTTACGCCGGCTTTTCTTTCGGCGCCACGGTGGCCAGTACCTCAAATGCCGTCACGTCGAACTTGCCCTGGCCCTGGCTACGGTTGGCACCCAGGCCGGCCTCCTGCGCCAGAAACAGCACCTTGCGCAGCTTTTCGTCGGTGAACTTGGCCGCCTGCACGATCCACACCTCAAACGTGATGGATACCCCAGCCACGTAATCAGCCTTTTTAAACGCGGCCTTTTTGCCACGCGGCGTCATGACGTGGCACACCCCGGTGTAATCACCATCGGGCTTTTCGCGGCCAAGGTAAAGGCGCTCCCCTCCCTGCACGCTCTTGATCATGAGGCCGTGCTGGATGCGTTGGCGCAGGCCCGCCTGGCGGTCCTTGGTTAACTCAAGTTCGGTGGCACACTCGCGGATGAGCGCCTTGATCTGGCGCGTTTCGATGAATAGGCCCCCGGTGGCATCGGACTTAAAGCCCGACCAGCCCTCCATCTCAGCTTCCTCCACCCAGTCGCCACCGGCTTCCTCGGTTTCCTTGCGGGTGCGGGCCACGTATTCATCGGCCTCGGCTGGGGTCCAGCCCTGCGTTTCAAGCCACTTCTTCTGCACGTCGGGGTCCTTGGGGATGCCCCCCACCAACCACTCGCGCATGACCAGGCTGATGCGGTAGTGGCCAGTGTAGATATCCTCAAACGACACGCCAAGCACGTTGCCGGGTGGCGCAGGTGCAGCTTGGGCCTTGGCGGGGGGGGCGATGGTTGTGTCGGTGGGTTGGGTTTTCATGCTGGATCCTTTGGGTTTGGTTGGTGGGCGCCTGGGGTGGGCGCCACGTGTTGGTGGTCGGTCAGGCGTGCGGCAATGGCGTCGTCAATGGCCAGCCACACCGGGTGCAGGCCATAGTGGCCCCCGGCCTCGTCGCCGTCGGCGCGCTCGTGCCACACGCGCACGATGACCACGGCGGGCAGGCCGTCGTAAAAGCACGAAAACAGGGCGTAATCCTGGCCGCTGTTGAGCAGGTGCCCGAACAGGGCCTGGTGCCTGGGCGTGATGTTGGTGCCGGTGTCGTCAGTCATTGCCCCGCTCGTCGTGGGCGTCGGCCACGCCCACGTTGGCCTCACCCCGAATGATGCGCAGGCACAGGGCGATTTCCTCGCGGGTCATTCGGCCTTCGCCGGTGGGCACATGCAGTTCCAGCAGGCGACTGGCGGTCAGCAGCGTGCGCTCAAACATGCGGCGAATGGAGCCGGTGGCCAGGGTGTCGGCCAGGGCAGCGTCGGGGTCGGTGTTCGGTATCGTTGCCATGGGTTGCTCCTTTGGTTGGGGTTTTTGGGGTTTTGGTTCACTCAGGGCTGCTAGCGATGTACCCGGCCAACGGGTGCTGGAATCCCATCCCGGCGTGTCGGCCTGGTAGCGCCAGCACTCGATAACATCGCCGTCTAGGTCCAGTTCGGGAATCGCCCAGATGCTTGCGAGGTATGCCCCGTCGTCGTAGACTGGCTTCCCATCGCGGTAGATCTCGCCTCCCGTCCACTCCCAGTCACCGGAAAGTCCTGCGCGAGCTACTAACGGGCGGTGCTCGGCGATCAACCGTGCAGCCTTGTCCCAATCGAACACGCGCAGCGGATTCCCCGCCGCTCTGGCGGCCTGGCCTCTTGCGAATCCTAACAAGGAATTCATAGCTACCTCCCTGGGTGGTGTCATGGCTGGGCCGGCTTGTGGCGGTTGATGTTGGCCATGGCCGCTGCCACCGCAGCGTCACGGCGGCGACGGGCGACGGTGCGCTCAAGCTCGCGCGCTTCGTTGTAGTTTTCCTGCCAGTCACGAGCCTGGCGCTCGGCCAGGTCACGGGCGTTTTCCATGTCCTGCACGTCAACGCACGGCTGGCAGATGGGGCCACGGGTTGACTCGTCCACCACGTCGGGGCTGCCGCAGTCGGCACAGGAGCCGGCGGGCTTGATGCTTTCCAGCACCAGGCCGTTGTCGTGGCCGTAGTCCCGGCTGGCTGCATCCTCGCCGTGCGTCTTGCAGCAGTCGCGCCAGGGCTTGCCCTCGCCGGTGTAAAGCCGATGCGTGGGCGTGCACTGGTCGCGGCGGCATTCCCACAGCACCATGATCGGCGGGGCAGCGGTGCAGCCAATGTCGTGGCCATTGCCCTGGCGGTCAACCGGGGCACCGCAAACGATGCAGGGCGCACCCGTGCACCACTGGCACGTGCGGGCGGTGTCTTGGTTGGTGCTCAGGCAGCCTTCACATTCCCAGGCCATCACACGCCTCGCTCGTTGGGGGTTTTGGGGGTGGTCGGCACCGCGATCAGCGCGCCACCCGTCACGAAAATCACCACCGCCAGCACCAGGGCCACCACCACCCCCACCACCACCAGCCGGTTGACCAGGTGCCGCTTGCGGCGGGCCTCAAGGCGCACCACCGCACCGTTGCGGCGGGCCAGGGTTTGCAGTTCGGTGTTCATGGTGTTACCCAATCCAGGCCGCAACCGAGCGGCCAGCCCACTGCGCCACTGCGACCACCACCGCCACCGCGATTGCCCACTTGATCAGCGTTGCCATTGCCGTTGCTCCTGTTGGGGGGTTGTGCGGCGGGGTGGCCCGGGTTGCAGCGCCACGGCTGCCCTGTGCCCCCACCACCACCGCCGCACACCACCATGCTATTGCAACCCTGGGGCCAACTGCTGGCGCCCGCAAGTTGTTGCGCCACACCGCCGCCAATTGCGCCAACGCACCCACCCATGCGGGTTGCACGTGCGCCAATTGCATAGTGCCCCTGCCTTGCCACGCCGAGCCCGGCCTTGCCACGCCTGGCCGCGCCCGGCCCAGTCGGGCCGCGCCACGCAACGCCACGCCCTGCCTGTCCGAGCCGCGCCTTGCCTGCGTGTCCTCGCCCTGCCGCGCCACGCGACTTAACCTACCGCGCGCTCAT
>Ga0137432_1000181_pt1 | contig 45090 bp, 30 predicted proteins | sample EasRivERMZT820_2_FD_102337 | JGI IMG/M metagenome (GOLD analysis project Ga0137432, IMG submission 102337) | Soil microbial communities from meander-bound floodplain in the East River, Colorado, USA - East River MetaG ERMZT820_2 | ecosystem: Environmental > Terrestrial > Soil > Floodplain ... | reverse complement strand
TTTCCCGGCACGAACGGCGTCCCTTCGTTCACCTCTCGAGCCGATCCGGTCCTCGGCACCACGGTCACCCTCGATCTCGCCAACTCGTACGGGAACGCGACCGTCGGCCTTCTCATCATTGGATTCCAGCGGACGACGATCCACACGAACTGGGGCAGCGACGTCCTCGCAGATCCACTGATCACTCGCGTCCTTGGCTTGCCAGCAAGCGGGGCGAGCCTCTCCGACCTGATTCCGAACGACGACGACCTCTGTGGTTTCACGGTCGACCTCCAGGCCATCGAAGCCGACCCGGGCGCTGCGAAGGGCGTGTCGTTCACGCCGGGGCTCGAACTCGTGCTCGGGCACTGAGCGTCAGCCCGGCGACTTGCCGGAATCGGAGCGCGACGCGTGGCGTGGCCTTTGGGCCGCCGTCGATCTCGCGCTGGCGACCGCCCTGCCAACGGTGAAGTAATCGCAATCTTGCGCTTCGGATGACCGGGCCGTTGTCGTCCTCCGTGGGGTTCACATACCCACAACAGAGGAGGCAATCCGATGAAGCGTTCAAGACTCTCCCGATGGGCCGCTGTCCCGGTCATGGCGGTCTTCCTGGCCGTCGCGGCCCGCGCCGACGAGGTGACCGACTGGCACGAGCACATGCTCACCTCGATCGTCACGGCGGCAAGCAACCCCCTCGTCAGCGGGCGCGATGCGGCGCTCGTGTCGGCCGCAATGTTCGACGCGGTGAACGGGATCGAGCGCCGGTACGCGCCGATCTACGTCACCGCCGACGCGCCGCGAGGCGCTTCGAAGCGTGCGGCCGCCGTCGAGGCCGCGTACACGATCCTGGTCTCGAGGTATCCGGCCCAGGTGACCGACCTGAACGCGAAGCGGTCCACGTCCTTGGCCGCGATCGCGGACAGCGGCCAGTCCCTCGCGCGGGGCGTGGCGTGGGGGCAGGAGGTCGCCCAGGCGATCCTTGACTGGCGAAGCACCGACGGCTTCACGTCGACGCCGCCGCCCTACCTCGGCGGAAGCGACGTGGGCCAGTGGCGTCCGACGCCGCCGGGGTTCGCTCCCGGACTGATGCCGCAGTTCGCCACCATGACTCCGTGGGGGATCGGCTCGCCGGACCAGTTCCGCCCCGCCGGGCCTCCCGCGCTGGACGGCGACCAGTACACCGAGGAGTTCGATGAGGTGAAGTCGATGGGCAGCATCGACAGCACGCTCCGGAGCACGGATCAGACCGACTCCTGCCGCTTCTGGCAGGCGTCGTCCCCGACTTTCCTCTGGAACCGCGTCGCGCTCGACCTGATCGCGGCGGGCGACAACGACCTGTCCGACCATGCGCGCCTGCTCGCGCTCATGAACCTCGCCACCACGGACGCGCAGATCGCGTGCTGGGACTCGAAGTATGTTTACGAGTTCTGGCGGCCGGTGACGGCCATCCGCCTGGCGGACACCGACGGGAACGACGATACGGTCGTGGACACGGGCTGGACGCCGCTCCTCGTGACGCCGCCGCACCCCGAGTACACGTCGGGCCACTCGAGCGCCTCGGCCGGAGCGGCGACGGTGCTGGCCGCCTACTTCGGCGATGCAACTTCGTTCACGGTCAAGTCCCAGACGGACCTCAGCTGGACTCGTTCCTTCTCGAGCTTCTCCGGGGCGGTGGACGAGGTCGCGGACGCGCGCGTCTTCGCCGGCATTCACTTCCGTGCGGCCTGCTCCGTCGGTGTGGAGATCGGCACCGGCGTGGCCGAGTACGTCATGGCGAACGTGATGGAGCGCCTCCACGGCGACGGCAACTAGGCCGGAATCCGTTGAGAGGAGATCCCTGTAGTCACACCGCGGGGCCGGCGCCGCTCGGCGCCGGCCCCGTGTTCCGGGCCGACGTACGAGAAGACCACTCGCGACGTGCTTCGGGCTCTTGTGGTCGGTACGGAACGGCGTCGCGCGATCACGGGCCGCGGCAGATGGCCGTCCAGTGAAGGACGAGCTCGTCGAGATCGGGGTGGTGAAGCGGCAGGCGAAGCTCGCCTTTGACTTGAAGCTGCGAGCCCGGCTCGAGCAGGCGCAGGTGGATCCGTCGTTCGGCGCCGGTCGCGGTGACGATCTTGGAATCGACGTTCGACGTCGACGTCGACGTCGCCGGCGGCACGGAGGCGCAAGCCGTCAACGTCACAACGAGCGTCGCCAGGATCGGGCGCCAGACTCGCGCTGAAAACGTCGCCCACCACGACGCCGACCCGCGGCGCGGCGCGGATGAAACTCCTCCGCTGCAGCTACTTCGTCTTCCCATGCTCGACGAACCCGATCCGGTCGTGGGGGTAGTCGAAGATCACGTCGAAGTCCTCGAGCAGGCCGCCGCCGATGGTGCCGGTGGTCCACGGGTCGGCCATGGCGCCGATCTCGTCCTCGCAGAAGATCACCTTGGGCCGGTCGAAGACCTTGCCGCCGATGCGGAAGACGTCGACGGTCCCGTTGCGCGCGCGCATCTGGCCGCCGATGCCGGCGAGCCCCAGGACGGGCGGGCCGGCGCGCTCGAGCAGGCCGAGCGAGCGCACGGCCGGCGAATGGAAGAGCACCGTCACGCCGGGCGCGCCGGTGTCGAGGCGGAAGATCCCCTCCTCCTCGCCGTCGTGGTCGAAGCCGGCGTGCACGTGGGCGTGGTTGCCGTGCAGCACGAGCGGGCTCCAGACCACGCCTTCACGAGCGAAGTGCACCGGATCGCAGAGGTCGACCGCGCCGGTCTTCATGTCGACGACGGCGACCGCGCGCAGCAGGAGGTCGAAGCCGACGATCCCGGCGAGCTTCACGCCGAACCCCGCTTCGAGGCCGCTCAGGTCGAGCTCGCTCCAGATCAGGTTCTTCACGGTGACCGGGCCGATCGTGAACGACGCCGTCTTCACGAAGCGGCTGGTCTCGCGCGCCGCCCCGCCGCCGCCGATCTTGCGCTCGCCGAAGCGCGCGAGCTTGAGCTCGTCGACGAGGGTCTTCGAGATCGCGCACGCGCCGGCGCCGCTGTCGAAGACGTACCACGCCGGCGCCTGGCCGGTGAGCGCCGCCTTCACGATCAGATGTCCGGTGCGCGCCCGCTTCCCGTCGAGGCGCGACGGCGCCGCCGGATCGAACGTCGTGTCGTCGGGCCGCGCGGTCGGCCGCGCGTAGGACGCCGGTGGCGCCGGCGCCTCGAGCCGCGCCGTCGCGAACTTCGTGGTCGAGACGAGGCCGTCGTCGTCGACCGCGATTTCGTCGGGGACGGCCAGCTCGCCGCCCGGCGCGCCAGCGACCGCGGCGTGCCAGTTCGTCCAGCTCCAGCGCTGCAGCTGGCCGTTCGACCGCCAGCGCAGCGTCGCCGGCAGGCCGCTCTCCGCGTCGACGTCGAGCTCGACAGGCAGCACGCCGTCGCGCGCGCGCAGCAGCAGCGTGCGGACGCCTTCCGCCGCCGCCGGCTTCTCCCCCGTGACCAGGATCGGCCCGTTCTCCAGGCACCACGCGCCGGTCGCGAGGCCCGTTTCGAGCAGGAGGTGCTCGCGCACGGCGAGCGCCTCGCTCACCGCCATGCCGGTCGCGTCGGCGTGCCAGGTGACGGCGCCGTCCCAGCCGTCGCGCTCGGGGAGCTCGCCTTCGACCGTCCGCACGAACCGACCGTCCGCTGCGATGCGCGCCGTCCACGTCCCCGCCACGCCGGCCTGGTTCTGGGTGCCGCTCACGACCAGGTCGCGGCCGCCCTTGCGGAACGCTTCGACGCCGGTCGCGGCGCGCGCGCGCTTCAGGAGGTCGGCGAGCTCGGCCTGCCCGTCGAGGACGAGCGACGCGACGAGGAGGAACGCCGCTCCGCGAACTGCGCCGAGCACGGCGACGTCACTCGACGCGGACGCGGAAGGCGTCGGCGTGGAGCTTGCCGGCGCCGCCCGTGCCGCTCACCTGGAGCAGGAAGTACATCGTCCCGGAGTCGTCGACGTAGTGCGACGGGTTCGCCGGCACCGGCGCGACGACGGTCTCCATCGCGCCGCCCGCGGGAATCGTGCGCGAGCTGAGCGTGAGCCAGCTCCCGTACGGGTAGGACCAGGTGCTCCAGTCGTAGAGGTAGATCGTCTCGACGGCGCCGTGGCAGTGCGAGTAGGCGCGCGTGAACTCGAGCGTGATCGCCTGCGGATCGAGCGGCCACACCTTGCGGACGGGGACGTCGAGCGAGATCGTGCCGCCCTGCGCGTCGCACGTCACGCGGCGTCCGTCGACGCGCACGATCTGGTCGAAGCCGCCGATTACGTTCGCGTTGGAGTTGCCGAGGTCGGACGGGACGTAGATCAGTCCGCGCTCGTTGGTCCAGTCGAAGCCGCCGACGACGTTGCCGTTCACCTCGAGGTCGAGGCGCACCGGTCCCGAGTGGGGCTGACCGTCGCCCTGCAACGGGGCGAGCGCGGCGACCACCTGGCGCTGCTGCGAGAGGAGCGCCAGCGGCGAGCCGTCGTAGAGGACGCGCACGGTGTTGGGTTGCTCGAGGCCGGCGCCCCAGAAGCGGATCGGCGGCCAGCGCATCGCCCCGGGGTGGAGCTTGCCGAGCAGCTTCAAGTCGCCGCCGACCGGCGACGCGAAGAGGAGGCGCGGCGCGACGCTGCCCGAGGTGACGCCGAGGATGCGGTCGACCGCCGCCTTGCAGTCGATGCGGCCGTAGTTCGTGTACTCGCCGAGGTTGGCGTCGAAGGTCGCGTGCGCGGTGTCCTCGAGGGCGGCGCGCACTTCGGCGTTGGTCGCGCCCGGCTTCGCGGAGAAGAGCAGCGCCGCGAGCCCCGCGACGTGCGGCGTCGCGCCCGACGTGCCGGCGAAGCCGGTCGTGTACCCGCCGCCCGGCACCGTCGCGACCAGCGAGACGCCGGGCGCCGCGACGTCGACCCAGCTTCCGTAGTTGGAGAACCACGTGCGATTGTCGGCACCGTCGGTCGCCGCGACCGAGATCACGTGCTCGTAGGCGCCGGGGTAGTACGGCATGACGCGCGTGTCGTTGCCGGCCGCCGCGACCAGGACGACGTTCTTCGACCAGCAGTAGTCGACGGCGTCCCGTTCCGCGGGAGTGACCTGGTCCGCGAAGAAGGACATCGACACGACGTTGAAGCCCATGTCCGCGATGTAGAGGAAGGCGGGCACGTTGGCCGAGTCGTAGAAGTAGCCGCTGTCGTTCGCGGCCTTGATGCCGACCAACTTGCAATTCGGCGCGACGCCCGACATGCCGATGCTGTTGTCCTGCGCCGCCGCGACGATCCCGGCGCACGCCGTCCCGTGGCCGTAGTTGTCGTTGGGGTCGTTGTCGCCGTACGCGAAGTCCCAACCGTAGACGTCGTCGACGTAGCCGTTGCCGTCGTCGTCGATCCCGTTGCCGGGAGTTTCGCCCGGATTGGTCCACGCGTTCGGCGAGAGGTCGGGATGGGTGTGGTCGAGCCCCGTGTCCATCACCGCGACGACGACCGAGGGGTCACCCTTCTCCGTGTTCCACGCCTGGTCGGCCGTGATGTCGACCATGTGCCACTCGTAGGGCCAGTAGGGATCGTTCGGCGTCGAGGCGACCTTGCGCGCGTGGTCGAGGTCGGCGCGCTCGATCGAAGGCTCGTGCCCGTACGCCTCCTGCGCCGTGAAGTTGCGCCCCGGCTTCACCTCGACGACCTGCCAGCCGATCTGCGGCAGATCCTGCAGCACCTTCGCGCCGACGCGCACGTGCGCGGCCGCGATCTCCTCCGCCTTCGCCCCCTTCTTCACCTTCACGAGGAGACGGCTGGGATGGACCCGCAGGTCGCCTCCACCTTGGATGGCTGACGCCGAGGCGGCCGCCGCGAGCAGGATCGAGACGGCGATCGACGCGACGGTGCGAGGACGCGGCATGGCGGCGGCTCCGGTCGCGCGGAGGCGAGGGCACTGGGCGCGCGAGCGGGCGAAAGTACCGGGGCGCCCCCGGAACGACGAGCCGTGGAGACCCCCCAGGATCGGGAAGGCGGTTCTCGCTCGGGGACGAGTCCCGGAGACGGAGCGCGACCGGCGTCACTGGAACGAGATCGTCTCCGGGCTCGAGTCGGCGATGCCGTGGCCGCTCGCCTTCACGGCGTAGCCCATGAAAGTCATCGTGAGGCCGGAGAGGCCGGCGGGCACGGTGCCGCTGACCGAGAAGTTGCCGTTGCCGTCCAGCGCCCCGATCGCGACCGGCAGGAACGTCGGCGTGCCGCTCACGTCGGTGAGCACGATGCACGCGGGCGAGCCGGGCGCGCCGCCGCGGTCCTCGATCGTGATCGGGTCGCCGAATTGGTAGGACGGCTGGTCGGCCTGCAGGAAGAGGTCGTTGCCGGCGAACACGTACGCGCGTCCGGCCGACATTTGATACCGAGCATTCTCGGGTGCGCCGATCAGGATGTCGTCGATGCCGTCCCCGTCGAAGTCGCCGATCGGGCTGCTCGACCAACCGAGGTATTCCGGCCATCCGTTGTCGACCGCTCCGCGGAATTCATACAGGAGCGTGCCCGTGACTCCGGAATACACGAAGCACGAGTTGCGGCGCGGTGAGCCGATGATGATGTCCGCGAAGCCGTCCTGACTTAGGTCGATGCGTCCATTGGCGGGCAATTTGCCGAGTTGCTCATTGTTGAACGTGCCGTCGTACGTCCAACGCAACGCACCGTTGCTCCCGGAATAGACGTAGACCCTGCCCGCACCGATGATCGACTTCGAGTAGGCCGTCGATGAGATCGCCACGTCGGGGATCCCATCACCGTCGATATCGCCAAGTGACGATGCACCTCCTCCGAATCCGTAGGCGTAGCCTTCACCGGTCACAGACCACAACACGCTGCCGGATGCCCCTGAATAGACCGTGAACTCTCCCTCGCCGTTCGGACCACCTCGATAGGCGCCGATCCCGAAGTCCCCGTAGCCGTCTCCATCGAGGTCACCGAGCCCGCGGCCCACAAACATGTTCGTGTCGATCTTGCTCCCCGAGAACGAATACAGGACCGACACCGACTTTCCGGAATAGATGTACACATTGCCAGGACCCGTGTCGTTCGCGCCGACGCAGAAGTCCGCGACGCCGTCGGCGTCGATGTCTCCTGCCGGGGCCAAGTCGATCCCGAAGTTCAGTCCCGGGATCGCCCCCTTCAACTTGAACAAGAGGGCTCCGGTCGCGCCGGAGTACGCGAACACCTTCCCGGGCGTGTTTCCGAAGATGAAGTCGGGCGCGCCGATCAGGTAGTCATTCACTCCGTCGCCGTCCAGGTCGCCCGGCACGCAGCTCGACCAGCCGAACATCTGCTGCTGGAACTGCCCGACGTCGTGCTGCAGATCGATTCCGGACGCTCCGGAACGGACGTAGGCTGCGCCAACCTCCTTTCCCGTCGGAAGATTCTCCCGCGACGACGTCAACACCGCGTCCGGCACGCCGTCGCCGTCGACGTCACCCAGGCAGGCGACGGATGCTCCGAAGCTGTCATTCACCGATATTGGGCCACTGACGCCCGACCAGTCGCGCAACATTGCCTGCCCCGACGCGGCGCTGGAGGAGATGATCATGAATGCAAGACCAGCGACGACGGTGACGGAATGGATCTGTGAAGGAGGCATCTCTCGTACTCCCATGACACCTGATCACTGCGACGCAGGCAGCACGAAGCGACAGGCGAAACCGTCGCCTGTGGACAGGCCCCCGTTGTAGGACGAGTCATACGGATTCACGGTCGGGAAGTCCGTCGAGGACGTGAATCCACCGACGTATGCCCTCGATCCGTCGATCACGAGTGAAGTTGCCGTATCCGCGTTGACATCACCACCGAGGAACGTCGAGTAGGAGAGCTGAACAGCGGGGGCGGCCGCTCCGGTCCAGTCGAGTCGGGTCAGGAACGAATCGGGGCCGATCGTCGTCGTGTCGTGCGCGCCCACTGTTGTCGGGAAGAGGAGGAGATTACCCGGGTTCGTCGTTCCAACGACGATGACGCTCGTCGCGCTTACCCGGGCAATGGCGTACGCGACTTCGAGGTTGTCTCCGCCTAGGAGACTGCCATACCGCAGCTGTTGAATGGCGTTCCGATCGAGCTTCACGACCCATGCGTCCGTCGGACCTCCGACCGTCTGGTAGGCATCCGCTTCGCACCCGGCGTAGAAGCCTCCCGTGATCGTCGATGTCGGGAAACCCGCGGCACCGGCACCGCCCGCACCGCCGGAGCCATTCGCCGAGGTAGATCCGCAGCAATAGATCACACCGAGATTGTTGACCACGAGCCCGAGCAACCGGTCATTCCCCGTGCTTCCGAGATACGTCGAGTACTTGAGTTGAATTGCCGGAGGATCCGTCGGCTTGAGGACAGCGATGAAACCGTCGAGCGATCCCTGAGCAAGCTGCTGGAACGCACCTGTTCCTGTTGTTCCGTAATCCGCTGAAGTCGTTGAGCCGCCCAGATAGATGAGCCCGCTGCTTACGTCGACCGCGAACGCCTCGTCGTAGCCCGTCGCGAGACCTCCCACGTACGTCGAGTACGTCAGCGATCCGGTACCGCTGATCGATGGGTCGAACTGGGCGACCCAAGGATCGCCGCTCTGGCCGACAGCGACCGAATAGGTCGTGTCGTACGCGTTGACGAGCGGGATATTCGTCGCGTCGGTGCGGCCGACGACGGTCATGACTCCGTTGGCGTCGATCGTGATCGCGTTGGCGTGCGTCAAGAAAGGAGTGGAGGGTCCGGTACTCCCACCGAAGTAGGTGCTGTACAGCAGGCTCGCCCCATTGCTGCTGAGCCGGCTCACGAAGGCGTTCTGCTGCCCGGCCGGACCGGGTGCCGTGCCTTGCGGCGCACCCGCCACGATCGGGAAGTCGGTCGACTTCGTGGCGCCGCACAGCGACACGACACCGTTGGAGTCGACGACGACGCCATTTGCACCGTCGTCGCCCGAACCGCCAAGGTAGGTCGACCAGACGAGCTGGAAGCTCCCGATCAACGAAGGGTCGAACCGCGTGGCGAACGCGTCCTGGCCGCCGCCGATCGCACTCTGGAAACCGGTCTGAATCGGGAAGTTCACCGACTTCGTCGCCCCGACGACGGTGACCAATCCGTTCTGGACGTCGATCCCGTTGACCGCGTCGGCGTCCGAGCCACCCAAGAACGTCGACCAGTCCAAACCCGGGTCGACGACGACGCGCCCCTCTTCGGGGTTCACGAGTTCGAAGCCGTACGAGGTCTCGCCGAGCCGGCGGAATCGGCAGTCCGCCGGCCGCTGCGACCCGTCGGCGGTGACGTACCACGACTTCGGTCGCGACTGGGACAGGGTCCCGTACGCCGTGTGCATCTCGAGTGACCCGGTCTCCGAGACGTCGATGCCGTCGACTCCGTCGCAATCCACGCGCACTGCTTCGATGCTCGTGGACGAAGCGAGCTCCAGGTCGTATTCGAGACGCCCGTCTCGATTCCCGATGACGACGGAGACACCTGGGTAGACGTCGTCGTAGCGGACGCTCTCGAAGAGGGCGACATTCGTGTGCCAGGCCGCGGGGTCGTCGCCGCGCAGGTAGTTCCGGACGCCGGGGAGCGGATGCTCGCCCCGCGGAGGGGACGCCGCCGCGCCGGCGAATGCCATGCGCACGCCGACGCTGCCCGATTCACCCTTCTCGTTCTTGGCTTCGAGCCCCAGCATGATGGAGCTCGATTCGAATCCGACGAGCAGTCCGCGGCCGCGTGCGACCAGCGTCGCAGGAGTATTCCACTGGCCCCGGTTCGCCTCGAATACGACGGGCATTTGCGACAGCATTCGCGTCGCGTTGTGTCGCGTCGCGACGACGCCTTCGGAAGCGTGGATCGACGCGGCCGAGGACGCAGGTCCATCAACCGCAGCGTTCAGCGGCTCGTTGGAGCGCCCCCCCCCCCTCGGGAGTCCTGCTCGCTTGGCGACGCTGGATCAGCGATCGAGCTGCGGATCGATGCGATCGTGGCCGCAACCCCGATTGCCAGGCCGAGCACCAACCCGCTCGAATGGACTGCAGCAGAGCGAAGGGACGCGGACTCCGATCGACGCGACATGTCTTGACCCCCATGTTCGACTGAGTTCTCTGGGCAGATTCCTCGCGGGCGCGAGGCACCTCATGTTCGACCGCTGCGGAATCTAGACCGTCACCAAGGACTGTCAACGATCGCCTCGCCTGGTCGAGTCAAGATTGGATTCAGAGACGAGGGGCGCTCCTGACCCTGTCGAAATCGCCGACCAACGGACTCGCGAGTTGGTATCCCGCATCTCGCATCGTGGCAACGCTTCGCCCGGGGCCTACCCAGCGACCTGCATCTCCCCACCACCTTCCGCGCCACGCGCCATAGGTGATCGCAATGCTCGTCGTGACGACGCCCGGGCGAGGCGGCGCGCGGCGTCCAGGTTCAGCGTCCGATCGCGAGCTCGAGGCCCTGCGTGAACGACACGCCCTTCTGCGCGCCCGGGTCGAGCTCGAGGGCCTGGAAGTCGACGACGAGTCCGCAGAACGCATCGTCGCGGGGGATGTTGGCGGTGAGCGTGGTACCGGTCGGCGGCAGGACGATGAGGAGGGTCGTCGTCGGGAGGAGCAGAAGGTCGCCGCCGAGCGACGAGTGGATGGCCGCTCGCTGCGTCCCGACGAACAGCAGGGCAGCGGTGAAGACGCCGGACGAATTGGCGAGGTCGAGCGCGAGGGCCGAGCCGATCGCCGGGAACGCCTGCGACGTGAACGTCGGGACGCCGAAGCTGCCCGCGAGACCGGCGCCGTAGTTGGTCCAGCTCGCGAGCGCGCTGCAGCGCTCGCGCGCATAGACCTGCCAGCCCGAGACGCCGGCGACGAGGTCGTCGGCGCGGCTCGCGAAGACGACGACCTGGCCGTCTCCGGCGAGCGCGGCGAGGCGGCTGTCCCAGTCGGCGGGCGCACCGGTCGGCGCGACGCTCACGCAGTCGGTGAAGCCGCCGAGCCGGTCGTGGACGAAGACGTCGCTCGCGACGTTGGTGTCGCCCGGCACGAGGTTCTGCGCGAAGGTCGTGAAGGCGACGAAGCGGCCGTCCGCCGAGATCGCCGGCAGTTGGCACGGCGCCTTCGCCTGCGCTCCCGACGTGGCGACGCTCGCGCGCTCCGTCGCGCGGCTCCAGCGGTCGTGGACGAAGACGTCGTCCCAGCCGTTGGTGTCGTTCGGGACAAGGTCGGTCGCGTCGCTCTCGAAGGCGACGAAGCGGCCGTCGCCGGAGAGCGCGGGGCCGTCGACCACGAGGCCGTCCGTCTCGTTCCCCGCCGAGTCGACGCTCGCGCGCTCGGTCGTCCCGGCGCCGCGATCGCGGACGAAGGCGTCGCTCGCGCCGTTGGTGTCGCCGGCGACGAGGTTGCTCGCGAGGCTCGTGAAGGCGACGACCGATCCGTCGGCGGAGAGCGCGGGGCGCTCCGAGCTCGCGTCGTTCGCCTGCGCGCCGCTCGAATCGACGCTCACGCGCTCGGTGACCTGCGTGAAGCGGTCGCGGAGGAAGACGTCGGCGGCGCCGTTGCTGTCGCCGGCGACGAGATTGCTCGCGAGGCTCGCGAACGCGACGAACCGCCCGTCGGCGGAGAGCGCCGCCCCGTGCGACGCGTCGTTCCCCTGCGCGCCCGACGAGTCGACGCTCACGCGCTCGGTGATCCCGGTCGTGCGGTCGTGGACGAAGAGGTCGCTCCGGCCGTTCGTGTCGCCCGCGACGAGGTTCGTCGCGGCGCTCTCGAACACGACGATCCGGCCGTCGGCGGAGAGCGCGGGGAAGCGGCTGTCGGCGTTCGCCTCCGCGCCGCTCGAATCGACGCTCACGCGCTCGGTGACGCCGGTCGCGCGGTCGTGGACGAAGACGTCCCAGCGGCCGTTCGTGTCGCCGGCGACGAGGCGCGTCGCCTTGCTCGCGAACGCGACGAACGCCCCGTCGGCGGAGAGCGCGACCCCCTGGTCGCCCTCGTTGAAGTCGGAGCCGCTGCTGCCGATCCCGGGGTTCCCGACCGAGTCGACGCTCTCGACGGTGGTGATTCCCTGCGCGCGGGCGACTCCGCCCGCCGCGACGCCCGCGCAAACCACGAGCGCGAACTTCGAGATCCCCATCGTCCTGCCCCTCACCCCGCGACCTGCTTGACCCCCATCTCCTTCAGCGCCGCGCGGATCTTCGCCGCCGCCTCGTCGAGCGCCTTCGGGTCGGGTTTCTTCTCGGCGCGTGCGAACTCCATGTGCTCGGGCGCGGAGATCGGCATCAGGTGCAGATGCACGTGGAGCACCTCGAGGCCGACGATCGCGAGGCCGACCTTCACGGGCCGGTACGCCTTCATGAGCGCCTTCCCGAGCGTCTGCGCCACCTGGAACAGGTGGTTGCGCAGCGCGTCGGGCAGGTAGGTCCAGTGGTCGATCTCCTGGCGCGGGATCACGAGCAGGTGGCCGGGCGTGATCGGATTGATGGTGAGGATCGCGAAGCAGTGCTCGTCTCTCCAGACGAAGCGGCCCGGGATCTCGCCGTTCAGGATCTTGGTGAAGACGGTGGCCATGGGCCGGGATGATGGCGAAGCACTCGGCGCGGCGCGAGTGCGTCGCGCGGGCGCCGCAGCGGTTTCGCCGGTTTCGCCCGCGCGGGTGCGCCCTACCATCGGCGCGCGATGCACGAGCTCGACCTCATCCTCACCCTGACGGGCGGGCTCGCCGCCGCGCTCGTGCTGGGGTACGTGACGCACCGGCTCGGGCTCTCCCCCATCGTCGGCTACCTCGTGGCCGGCATCGTCGTCGGCCCCCACACGCCCGGCTTCGTCGCGAACCAGGAGCTCGCCGAGCAGCTCGCCGAGGTCGGCGTCATCCTGCTCATGTTCGGGGTCGGGCTGCACTTCCACTTCGACGAGCTCCTCGCCGTGCGGCGCGTCGCGGTCCCGGGCGCGCTGGTGCAGAGCCTGGTTGCGACCGTGCTCGGCGCCGTCGTCGCGCACGCGTTCGGCTTCGGCTGGACCGCCGGCATCGTCTTCGGCCTCGCGATCTCCGTCGCGAGCACCGTCGTCCTCGTGCGCGTATTGACGGATCAGCGCGAGCTGCACACGCCGGTCGGCCACATCGCGGTCGGCTGGCTGGTGGTCGAGGACCTCTTCACGGTGGTCGTACTGGTCCTGATGCCGCCGCTGTTCCAGAAGGGCGGCGACGCGGCGCCGCAGATCGGGCTCGTGCTCGGCGTGGCGGCGCTCAAGATCGCGGCGCTCGTCGCGGTGACGTTCCTGGTCGGGGGACGGGTGATCCCGTGGCTGCTCGAGCGCGTCGCGGCGACCCAGTCGCGCGAGCTCTTCACGCTGACCGTCCTGGTCGTCGCGCTCGGGCTCGTGGTCGGGTCGGCGAAGCTCTGCGGCGTCTCGATGGCGCTCGGCGCGTTCCTGGCCGGCATGGTGGTCGGACGCTCCGAGTTCAGCCTGCGCGCCGCCTCCGACGCGCTGCCGATGCGCGACGCCTTCGCCGTCCTCTTCTTCGTGTCGGTCGGGGCGCTCTTCGATCCGCGCCAGTTGATCGAATCGCCCGGCCTCATCGCGGCAACGCTCGGCGTGATCCTGGTCGGGAAGCCGATCGCGGCCTTCGCGCTCACGGCCGCGCTGCGCTACCCGCTGAAGACGGCGCTCGCGGTCGCGGTGGCGCTGGCGCAGATCGGCGAGTTCTCGTTCCTGCTCGCGCGGCTCGGGCGGCAGCTCGACGTCCTGCCGCCGGTCGCGATGCACGCGCTGGTCGCCGGCGCGATCGTCTCGATCCCGCTCAATCCGCTGCTCTTCCGGCTCGTCGACCCGGTCGCCGCGTGGCTCGCGCGGCGCCGCCGCGTCGCCACGCCGGACGGCGCCGTCGAATCTGCGCCGCACGAACCGCGCGAATCTCGCGAACCGCGCGACCCGCGCCATCGGGCGATCGTCGTCGGCTACGGCCCGATCGGACAGATCGTGACGCGCATCCTGCGCGAGAACGACATCGAGCCGACCGTCGTCGAGCTCAACCTCGAGACGGTCCGCGCGCTGCGCGCGGCCGGCATCGCGGCGGTCTACGGCGACGCGACCCACAAGGACACGCTGACCGCCGCCGGCGCCGCGACGGCGGGCAGCCTGATCCTCGGCGCCTCGCAGATCCGCGCCAGCGGCGAGGTGATCCGCCTCGCGCGCGAGCTGAATCCGGAGATCGACGTGCTCGCGCGCGCGACCTACGTGCGCGAGCTGGGCGGCCTGCTCGCGAGCGGCGCCGCGACGGTAGTCTCGGGCGAGGGTGAGGTCGCGCTCGCCTTCGCAGAACGGATCCTCCGCGACCTGGGCGCGACGCCGGAGCAGATCGACCGCGAGCGCGAGCGCGTCCGCGCCGACCTCCTCGGCCGCGCGCCCCGCTGAGGCCGCCGCCTTCGCATTGGAAGTTCGGGGCCGCGGCCCGAGAATGTCCGCATGCCAAGGATGCGCGCGGAATTCGAGGAGCTCGAGAGTCGCGACCTCGCCCCGTACGCGCTGCTCTCGAGCGCGAGCCGCGGCCGCAAGCGCCCCGAGCCCCCCGACCCGCACCGCACCGACTTCGCGCGCGACCGCGACCGCATCGTCCACAGCGGCGCCTTCCGCCGGCTCGAATACAAGACGCAGGTCCTCGTCAACGGCACCGGCGACAACTTCCGCACGCGCATGACCCACACGCTCGAGGTCGCGCAGATCGCGCGCTCGATCGGACGCACGCTGCAGCTGAACGAGACGCTGGTCGAGGCGGTCGCGCTCTGCCACGACATCGGCCACCCGCCCTTCGGCCACTCGGGCGAGGAGGAGCTGCGCGAGCTGATGGCCGAGCACGGCGGCTTCGAGCACAACGCGCAGGCGCTGCGCATCGTCGACCTGCTCGAATCGCCCTACCCCGACCGCGTCGGGCTCAACCTCACCTACGAGCTGCGCTCGTCCCTGCTGAAGCACGGCGTGAAGAGCGCCGGTCCGATCGCCGACGACATCGTCGCCGAGCCGTACCCGTGGCTCGAGGCGCAGGTCGCCGACGCCGCCGACTCGATCGCCTACCACAGCCACGACCTCGACGACGGCCTGCGCTTCGGCGTGTTCCAGGAGGGCGAGCTCGGCGAGCTCGAACTTTGGAGGAAAGCGCGGGATCTTGCGAAGCGTCGCTACCCGAACGCCTCCGCGCGCGAGCTGCTCCGCCCGACCATCCACCAGACGCTGCAGCTGCCGATCCTCGACCTGGTCGAGGAGACCGGGCGGCGCCTGCAGGAGGCGGCGCCGCGCGACGCGCTCGCGGCGCGCCGCGCGAAGCAGCGCCTGGTCGGCTTCTCCGACGCGATGGTCGCGATGCAGGCCGAGGCGAAGCGCTACCTCTTCAAGCGCTTCTACTTCGCCGAGCAGGTGGTCACGGTGCGCAGCGAAGCGCGCCGCGTCCTGCGCGAGCTCTTCCTTCAACTGCAGAAGAGCGGCGCGGGAGACTGGCGGCAGACGTGCGACTACGTCGCCGGGATGACCGACCGCTTCGCGCAACTCGAATACGAACGGCGGGTGAAATGATCGATCGTCCGATCCGCGCCGCGCTCGCCGCGGTGCTCGCGTTCACCGCAGTTCTCCTTCCCGACGCCCGCGCCCAGGCCGGCGCCGACGCCGAGCTCCCGATCGTCGCGAAGCTCGAGGCGGACCGCGACCAGGCCGACGGCGAGCTCCTGAAGCAGCTCGCGGCGTTCAAGACGCCCTCGGCAGCCAAGGCGCTGGTCGGCTTCTACGGCAAGCTCGCCAGCCTCTGGATGAAGCGCGAGGTGCTGCGCGTGCTGCGCGAGTTCGACGGCGTGGTGCAGGCGGGGAACACCGCACTGGACCATGTGGCGACGGTCGCGGCGAACGCGGTCGAGCCCGAGCTGCGCGACGCCGCCTTCGACACGCTCGAGCACTGCCCGCAGACCGGCCGCGCCTACCTCGCGAAGATCGTCGAGCTGCCGGTCCAGCAGCAGGTGCGCGAGCGCGCGCTCGAGCTGCACGCCGCCGCCGCCGGCCCCGACAACAAAGGCGACGCGGTCTGGTACCGCAAGCTCTTCACGGACGAGAAGCTGCCGCACAAGCTGCGCGAGCACGCCTTCGAGGCGCTCGCGAAGTCGCTCGACGCCGCCGAGCTGCAGAAGTTCTTCCACGACGTGCGCGACGGCACCATCCGCCGCATGGCGCTTGAGGCGATGCAGCGCCAGAAGACGCCGGGCACGGCCGAGCTCGCGCTCGAGACGGTCAAGCAGACGAACGTGTTGCCAACGGACCGCGCGCATGCGGCGTCCGTGCTGGTCGCGGCGAAGGGCGCCAAGGCGGCCGACGACCTGATCGAGGTCGCGCTGCAGCAGGCGACCACGCAGTGGCAGCTGCGCGGCGCCATCGCCGACCTGCTCGTCTCCCTGAACGACCCCGCCGTGAACAAGAAGCTGCTCGCGCGGGTCGGCCTCGGGAAACCGCACGAGCAGTGGTTCGCGCTGCTCGCGACGCGCCACCTGGTCGCCGGCGACGAGAAGCTGCTGAAGAAGGTCCGCGCCACCCTCGACGACAAGGACACCGAGCTGCGGCGCGTCGCGATCCGCATCGTCGGCGAGCAGAAGGACGCCGGCGCGGCCGACCTGCTCGAGAAGGAGCTGAAGAAGCCGAAGGATCCCGGCGACGCCGCGCCGATCCTCCTCGCGCTGTCGCGCATCCGGGCCGGGGGCGATGGAGCCTCGGCGTGGGAGAAGCGGCTCGTCGAGATCTCGAAGGAGGACGACCGCGACCGGCGCAATGCCGCGCTGCAGGCGCTGCTCGAGACCGGCGACAAGAAGCACGCGGCCCTCTTCGTCGAGCGGCTCTCGCATCCCGACTGGACCACGCGCATGCTCGCGCTGCAGGCCCTGGAGAAGCTGCGCGATCGCGATGCCGTCGGCGCGATCATCGCGCGCATGCCGAAGGAGAGCGGCCGCATGCTGCTCGAATTCGCCGGGACGCTGTTCCGTCTGACCGGCGAGCCGCACGACGACAATGCCGTCGTGTGGAAGCGCTGGTGGGACGACGGCGGCAAGGACGCGCCGCTCATCACGCCGGAGGACCTCGAGAAGAAGATCGCCGACCGCGAGAAGAAGCGCCTGCAGCAGACGACGTCCGCGCCGCGCTTCTTCGGCGTCAAGATCGAGTCGCACGACGTGGCCTTCGTGGTCGACGTCTCGGGCTCGATGGCCGAGCAGCTCGAGACCACCCGGATCGACGGCAAGCCCGCGACGCGCCTCGAGGTCGTGAAGCAGGAACTGGTGAAGTCGCTGCGCTCCCTCGACGCGAGCGCCCTCTTCAACCTCATCACCTTCAGCTCGGGCGTGACCAAGTGGAAGGAGGGCGTGGTCGCCCTCTCCGACAAGACGCGCGCGGAGGCGATCGACTACGTCGGCCACCTCGGCTCCCGCGGCGGCACCAACATCTATGACGCGCTGCAGGTGGCGTTCACCGATCCGAAGGTCGACACGATCTTCCTGCTGACCGACGGCGAACCGAGCCAGGGCGGCGTCACCGACCTCCAGCTCATCCGCGAGCACGTTGCGCGCCTGAACGAGACCCGCCGCGTGCGCATCCACTGCATCGGCGTCGGCGGCGACTTCCCGCTGCTCGAGTGGCTCGCGCAGGACGCGGGCGGGACCTACGTGAAGTTCAATTGATCGGGCGCGCGTCGCGAGGAGCTGTGCGTCTCGGGCCCGGACAACCTCGACTCCGCGGTCTCAGTCCGCGAATACCTTTTCGAGAGCGTCGACGACGACCATGCGGCGCAGCCAAGCGGTCACCTGCTCGGATGAAGCCTTCTCGACTCGGGCGCGCAACGCAGGATCGAGGCGGCCGAACTTGATCTCGAGCAGTTCCAGAAGGCTGTCTCGTCGCGTCGCGATCTGCAGCTGCTCCGCAGTCGTCGCCATGGCCTTGCTCCATTCCGCCGGGACGAGCGAATTCTCGAAGGCCGAGTGAACCGTCTCGATCGGCACCTCGTCGATGTTGACAGCATAACGGGCCAGGCGCGCGATGGCCGGCGAGTGCGCGCTCACGTTTCGCAACGCGAACAGCGTGAGCCGCACGATCGCGTCGCTCGCGCGGCCGAGGATCTGCGTGTCGGTCTGGCGCGCGTCGATCGAGACGAGCGTCACCACTTCCGTTCGCGCTCGTCTCCACCGATCGGCCGGGTTGTTCTCGGCTCGGGCGCCCCCACACTCGTCGTCGGAATGCGGATCGTTCGATGGATGGTCGCACTCAGATCGTGCGGCTAGTCTGCGCGACTTCCGTTCTTCGGAGGCGCGCCCGTTGTCGACGTCCACGCGATCTCGCGCCACGCGTTCGAGCGCTGTTCGCGAAGCTCGGGGACGGAGACGTGGAGCGATGAAGGGGCTCCGCGTCTACGTCGACACGTCCGTCATCGGGGGATGCTTCGACCCGGAATTCGCGTGGTGGTCCAACAGCCTCGTCGCGGACTTCCGCCGTGGAAGGTTCGTCCCGGTCCTGTCCGATGTGACTGCGGCGGAAGTCGTGTTGGCGCCGACCCGCGTGGGAGAACTCCATCAGGAACTTCTCGCGATGGCGGGTCCCGTCTTGCCAGTGACCAGCGACGCGCTGTCTCTCGTCGCGGGGTATCAGTCTCGCGGTGTCCTCGGCGCACGATTCCGCAATGACATGCTCCACATCGCGATCGCGTCCATCGCGAGCGTCGACGTCCTCGTCAGTTGGAACTTCAAGCACATCGTGCGGCTGGACAAGATCCGCCTCTTCAATGCGGTCAACCTGGAATCGGGGTACAAGGCGCTCACGATCTATTCACCCCGGGAAGTGACGAGCCATGAAGCCGACTAGGATTCATGCGGTGAAACTGGTCCGCCGTATTCGCGACGCGCAGGCGAAGTCGCTCGCCAAGTTGAGCCCGGAAGAGGTCATTGCTTTCTTCCGCGCTGCGGGCGAGGCGGCGATGGAATCCGCAGGGCGTGGGACGTCAGCAAAGTCGAGCCGGCGGCGCGCCCGCTGACCTGCGGAGTCCGCGGAGGAGCGCCAGGTCCCGCCCCCCTCTCTTTTGGCGCGAACTCGCGGCGAGCGGTAGAACGCCCCGCCCGATGACGAAGCCCGAGCCGAAGCCCAAGTCCACCACCCTGCCTGCGCGCGGTACGCGCCGCGACGACGACGCCGAAAGCCCCGAGCGCGTGTTCGCGTCGATGGAGCAGCTGCTCGGCCGGCCGTTCCAGGATCGCGCGCTCCTGAAGACCGCGCTCACGCATCCGTCGATGCGCGACTTCGCGAAGGTGAGCTACGAGCGGCTCGAGTTCCTCGGCGACGCGGTGCTCGGGCTCGTGATCGCCGAGCACGTCTACCACCGCTTCCCGGAATCGGACGAAGGCGAGCTCACGCGCATCAAGTCGTCGGTGGTGAGCCGCGCCGCGCTCGCCCACCTCGGCAAGCGGCTGCGCATCGCCGAGCACCTCCTGATGGGCAAGGGCATGCACAACCAGGGTCCGGTGCCGCGCAGCGTGACGGCCAACGCGACCGAGGCGATGATCGGCGCGCTCTACGTCGACGCCGGCTTCGATCCGGCGAGGGAGTTCGTGCTGCGCCACCTCGGCGACCTGATCCGGCGCAGCTCGACGAAACGGCCCGCCTCGAACCACAAGTCGCTGCTGCAGCTCCATACGCAGCGCTTGGCACTCGGCACGCCGACCTACCAGGTGCTCGCCGTCACCGGCCCCGACCACGAGCGCACCTTCGAGATGCGCGCCCTCCTGAACGACCGCGTCTTCCCCTCCGCCATCGGCGCCAACAAGAAGAAGGCGGAGCAGCGCGCCGCCAAGCTCGCGCTGCGCATCCTCGAAGCCGAGGAGAAGGGCCTCGCCGCTCCCGCGCCCGACGCTGATGCCGCCGACGACGAGGCGGAGTGAGCCGGACCGGCGGGGATCAGGGACGCCGCGTGCGCGGCGACTGCAGCTCGCCCGGCGTCGCGAGTCGGACCTGGCGGACGTTCAGGTCGTAGACGTCGCGAGTCGACCCGTCGTCCTCGAAGATCTCGACCATGAGCCCGTCCGGCTCGAAGACTTCGACGATGGCGCCGTGGTCGCCCTTCACGAGTCCCAATTCCGGGACGTCGACGTCGAGCACGACGCACTCGAGCAGCTTGAACTTCATCGCGCTTTCCCTGGATGCGCCGAAACGAGTCGCGCGAACGACTCGCCTTCGCGAACGATCCACACCGTCACGATGATGGCGGATCGTCCGTTCGGCCCGGTGATTCGGGAAACGAGACGATACTTGTCTCCGTACACCGTCCGTACGTCGCTCCTCATTCTCCCCGATTCGTGCGCGCTGCGAAGGTCGGACTCGAGGCGCCGCCACGCGAGCCGCGAATACCCGAGGGATCGGAAGTACCTAGCCTTGCTCCCTCCTTCGGGATGATCCGGATCGAGCAGGTAGTCACGGACCTTCGCGGGATCGATGAAGACGAACGGTTCGACCAAGGTGTCCGCCCCGAACACTCGCAGATCGCGATGAGGCCGACCGCGCGACGAGTGAATGGGACGCCGCCGACGTGCGGCGGTGACGGCGCGAAGCGCGCGGCGCCGCTCGCCGACGTACGATCTCGCGCTTCGTTTCCATGAGCGCCTCCTTCCTTCCCCGCCCCGCCGTCGCTGCGGCGCTCCTCGAAGTCGATCGAGGTGCGCGTGAATCGGCGTCGGTCAGCGAGGTGCGCGGGTCGGCGGCGGCGCTGTTCGTGGCGGCGCTGGCGGCGCAGGCGAAGTCGCGGATCCTCGTCGCGGTGCCGCGGCCGGCCGACGCGCGCGACGTCGAGCTCGATCTGAAGAGCCTCGCGCCGGAGCTCGCGGCGCTGCGGCTGCCGGAACTCGAGCCGTTCGCGGCGGGCAGCCCGGAGGCGCGCCGCAACAAGAGCGAGCGCGAGAAGGCGCTCGCGGCGCCGCGCGACCCGCACGGCGCGCGCGTCGTCGTCGCGTCGCTCGCGGCGCTCGCCGACGCGACGGGCGATCCCGCCGTCGCCGCCGTTGCGCACCACGTGATCCGCGCGAAGTCGAGGGTCGACCGCGACGACCTGCGCCGCCGCCTCTACGCGACCGGGCTCGAGCCGGCGCCGCTCGTCTCCTCGCCGGGCGAGGTGAGCTTCCGCGGCGACATCGTCGACTTCTTCCCCTACGGCGCCGACGCGCCGCTGCGCCTCGAATTCTTCGACGACGAAGTCGAGTCGATCCGCGCCTTCGACCCCGAGTCGCAGCGCTCGACCGGCGAGCTGCTCGAGCTCGCGCTGCCGGAGCCGCCGCGCCTCGCGCAGGTCGGGGCGGAGAGCCGCCGCTTCACCGCGCTCGACCACTGGGTGACGCCGCCGCTGGTCGTGCGGATCGATCCCGTCGGCCTCGAGCTCGCGGGCGCGAAGGCCTCCGAGGAGTCGGCGGCGCGCGGCGGAGATCTCGAGCAGGCGCATCAGCGCCTCCTCGCGCTGCGCCGCGTCGACCTCCATCCGGAGCTGCACCACGGCGCCGACCAGTCGCTCGGCGCGCGCGCGATCGAAGGAGCCGGCGGGGTCCAGGAGCTCGGCCGCTGGCTGCAGCGACTACCCGCGGAAGTGACCAAGATCGTCCTCTATTCGGCGACCGCGGCCGAAGGCAAGCGCATCACGCAGCTCCTGCGCGACGCGATCGCCGCCGCGCCACGCGGTGCAGCCGCCACGGCGGCCGCGCCGCTGCGCCGCGCCGTCGTCGACGCGCGCGGCAGCCTCGCCGCCGGCTTCCTGCTCCCGTCGCTCGGGATCTGGGTCGGCAACCACCACGAGCTCCTGTCGCGCACGCGGCTCAAGCGCGCCGACGACACGGCGGCGACGCCGGCGCGGCCGCTGCGCGAGCTGCTCGAGCTCACGCCCGGCGAGTACGTGATCCACCAGACGCACGGCGTCGCGCTCTTCCGCGGCATGAAGGAGACGCCGCAGGAGGGTGGCAGCGAGGACTACCTCGAGCTCGAGTTCGACGAGGGCACGACGCTCTTCGTGCCGGCCTCGAAGATCGACCTCGTCACGCGCTACGTCGGCGCCGGCGGCGCGGCGCCGCGCCTCGACAAGATCGGCGGCAAGTCGTGGTCTCGCAAGAAGGCCGACGTCGAGGCGGCGCTCGACGAGATCTCGGGCGAGCTGCTCGAGCTGCAGGCGGCGCGCAAGCTGCGGCCGGGCCACGGCTTCGCGCTCGACGACGAGATGCAGGCCGACTTCGAGGCCTCCTTCCCGTGGGCCGACACCCACGACCAGGTGACGGCGGGCGAGGAGATCAAGCGCGACATGGAGCAGCCGCGCGCGATGGACCGCCTGCTCTGCGGCGACGTCGGCTTCGGCAAGACCGAGCTCGCGATCCGGGCGGCGTTCAAGGCGGCGACGCAGGGGAAGCAGGTCGCGATCCTCGCGCCGACCACGCTGCTGGTGCGCCAGCACCTCGAGACGTTCCGCAACCGCATGGCCGACTACCCGATCCGCATCGAGGCGCTGTCGCGCCTGACGCCGGCGGCCAGCGCGAAGGAGGCCGTCGAAGGGCTCGCCGACGGCCGCGTCGACGTCGTGATCGGCTCGCACAAGCTGCTGTCGCCGAAGGTCAGCTTCAAGGATCTCGGCCTGCTCGTGATCGACGAGGAGCAGCGCTTCGGCGTGAAGCACAAGGAGGCGCTGAAGCGCCTGAAGACCACGGTCGACGTGCTCACGCTCTCCGCGACCCCGATCCCGCGCACGCTCCACATGGCGCTGGTCGGGCTGCGCGACATCTCGACGCTGCGCGAGCCGCCCAAGGGCCGCCAGCCGGTCGAGACCAAGGTCACCTACGACGACGACGAGCTGGTGCGCACCGCCATCGAGCGCGAGCTCGCGCGCGACGGCCAGGTCTTCTTCCTCTTCAACCGCGTCGGGCCGATCTTCGAAGTCGCGGCGCGCGTGAAGGAGCTCGTCCCTCACGCGAAGGTCGGCGTCGCGCACGGCCAGATGTCGGCGACGCGCCTCGAGAAGGCGGCGCTCGACTTCGCCGAGCGCGCGATCGACGTGCTGGTCTGCACGACGATCATCGAGTCGGGCATCGACATCCCGACGGTCAACACGCTCCTGGTCGAGCGCGCCGATCTCATGGGCCTCGCCGACCTCCACCAGCTGCGCGGCCGCATCGGCCGCAGCGAGCGCAAGGCGTACGCCTACTTCTTCATCCCCCGCAAGCCCCTGCCGGCCGTCGCGCTCAAGCGGCTGCGCGCGCTCGAGGGGCTGTCGCACCTCGGGTCGGGCTTCGACATCGCGATCCGCGACCTCGAGATCCGCGGCGCCGGCAACCTGCTCGGCAAGGAGCAGTCGGGCCACATCGCCTCGGTCGGGTACGACCTCTACTGCCGCCTGCTCGCGAAGGTGATCGCGAAGAAGCGCGGCCGCAAGCCGCCGCCGGAGCCGGAGGAGATCGACGTCGGGCTCGGCGTGCCGGCCTTCCTGCCGCGCGAGTACGTCCGCGCGAGCCACCAGCGCATGGAGCTCTTGCGCCGGCTCGGCGAGGCGCGCAGCGAGGCGGCGCTCGGCGAGCTCTTCGCCGAGGTGAAGGACCGCTACGGCCGGCCGCCCGCGCCGCTCGTCCACCTCTTCGACACCTTCCGGCTGAAGGAGCTCTGCCGCCGTCTCGGGATCGGCCGCGTCTTCTTCGCGGGCGGCGGCGACGTGCTGCTCTTCATCCGCGACTACGGGAAATTCGGGAGGCTCACGCTGCGGCGCGGCGAGGGGCGCCACGTCGAGGGGTCGCGCGTGATGATCGTGCTCCCGCCCGACGTGCGCGGCGGCGTGGCGGTGCTGCACTTCCTGCTCGACCAGCTCGGCGAAGGGCCGCGCGACGCGCGCGCGGGGTCTTCCCGTCCGACGGAGCCGACCGCTAACGTGCCCGGATCCGTCCGCTCCGCGCCGCCGTCCGCGCACCCCGAGGGACGTCCTCCTTGATCCCAGCCTGCCTCGCCGCCGCGCTGCTCGCCCTGCCGCAGCAGGATCCGCAGAAGATCGGCAACCAGGACCCGAGCAAGCAGGTGCCGGCGCCCGCTCCCGCGCCCACGCCGTCCGGCGACCTGAAGCCCGACGCGAAGAAGGTCGAGGAGGCGGCCGAGGCGGACGCCAAGAAGGACCCGCAGCGCGAGGAGGCGGCCAAGCAGAAGGCGGCCGCCATCGAGCGCGCGATCGACCAGCTCGACACGAACCGCGTGGTGGCCGCCGCCAACGGCGACGTCTTCACGCAGCGCGACGTGCTCCTCGACTGGAAGCTCATGGGGCGCGCCGACGCCAACCCCGACCGCGGCGTCGTCCCCAACGAAAAGGAGACGCGCCAGATCATCAAGGACATGGTGCGCAGCCGGATGTGGCTCGCGCACGCGCGCCTCTTCCCGAGCTGGCCCGAGATCGCGACGTCGGAGCTGGTCGACGAGTACGCCAAGATGTACTTCGGGCCGCTCCTCTCCGACCCGTCGCTGTCCGAGGAGGAGAAGAAGCTGATCCGGCGCCGCGGCGAGGAGATCCTGGCGCAGATCGTCGTGCTCAACAACGATCCCGAGTTCCGGCGGGCCGGGACGGCGCGGCCGGCCGACATCCAGCGCTACTGGGAGCTGCGCCCGGAGCGCCACCGCGACCCGACGCGCACCACGCTGGCGCGCGTGCAGCTCGGGCGCGAGCTCTACGGCGAGAAGGTCGAGGAGCTCGCGGCCCAGATCCGCAAGCGCGCGCTCGAGGTGGGCAGCCTCGAGGCGGCGGCGAAGGAGCTCGCGCCCGGCAGCTACAGCGAACCGCGCGAGCTGAGGACCGTCTCGCTCGAGGGCGAGACGTCGATGCGCGACGAGATCTACGCCTTCGCCAAGACGGCGCAGACGGGCGAGCTGTCGACGCCGCTCGGCTTCAAGACGACCGTGATGCTCTTCTCGGTGCTGGAGCGCACGGAGGGCAAGGATCTCACCTTCGAGCAGGCGGCGCCGCGGCTCAAGGAGGAGATCGAGATCATGCGCCGCCAGTTCCGCAACGAGGAATACTTCGTCATCAAGATCCTGCGCGAGGCGACCTTCCTGCCGCCCGACCTCTTCGAGGAGGAGATCGAGCGCTTCCTCGGGCCGCGCGCGCCGCGGCCGCAGAAGCCGGCCGCGGCGGGGACGCCCTCGACGAAGAAGTGACGCGGCACGCGCCGGCTCAGTGGCCGGCCGCGTTCGCCCGCGCCGCCTTGGTGTGCTCGAGAAGCGAGGCCTTCAGCACGGCGACGTCGTCGTCGGTGAGGTGGACGCGCGCCTTGCCGAGCATCGCCATGAAGTGGTCGATTTCGCCGAGCTCCGCCGGGCAGCCGATGTTGCCCTTCTCGGTGTGGCCGACCGCGAGTTGCTTGCCGTCGCCGTCGAGGAAAACGATCCACGGGATGCCGAAGTCGGCCGGGTTGGCCACCTTCGGCTCGGCGCGCGAAAGCTGGGCGGCGAACGCCTCCTTGCCGCCGATCGTCCGGTCGACGTCGACCTTGAGGTCGATGAAGTCCTTGGCGAGCAGCGCGGCGACCTCCGGCTTCGCCATCCAGCGCTCGAGCAGCCGGCAGTAGCCGCACCACGGCGCGCCGTAATGGAGGAAGACGCGCTTCCCCGACGCCTTCGCCTCTTTCAGTGAACCGCTTTCGAGTTCGGCGGCGTTGAGGTAGTCGGCCTGCCAGAACGTCAGGAATTCGAGGAGCTTCGCGGAGTCGTGGGCGTTCCCCTTCTCGAACGGTTCCGTCGGCTGCTGGACGAGCGCCTCGCCGCTCGCCTCGAGGATCGTGAGGTACGGGACGCCTTGGAAGTCGGCGCCGAGCTCCTTCGCGAGGTCCATGTTCTTGTCGCGCTGGCCGATGTCGACGTAGACGACGTCGTATTCGTAGAGGAGCTTCTTCGCGAGCTCCTGATTCGAGTTGAAGAGTCCGTGAAGCTTGCGGCACCAACCGCACCAGTTGGCGCCCCACTCGATCAGGACGCGCCGGTTCTCGCGCTTGGCGTTCGCGAGCGCGGATTTGAGTTCGGCACGCGCGTCGGCCTTCTCGTCGAAGAGGTCGGACCGCTTCTCGCCGTCACCTTTCGCGGCGGGCGGCGTCTTGTCGGGGACCTGCGGAGCGGGCGGCGCCGTCGGCGCGGCCTGCGCCGGCGCCGCGTCGGATCGGGCGGCGCCAAAGATGCTGAGTGTGCCGATGGTGAATGTCAGGCAAATGACCGGAGCGGCGCGATTTCGGGCAGAAAGAATCATGGCTCTCTCCACGTCTCACGGGGACGCTGCACGGTAGCGGGTCCTGCGGAGCGTGACCATCGTCCAACGCGCACCGAAGGAATCCCGTAAGGCGGCTCGATTCGCGCGCAGCGGATCGCCGATCTGAGAAGGACCGGAAGGGTCCGCGGAAGAAGGAATCGTCGGAAGAAGGTTCGTCGGGAGGTCGCGGTGCTGCCCCGCCGCGGCCCATCTCCAGGGGTTGAACCATGTCGTTGCTCGCCTGCGCTCCGTTCGTCTTCGCGTCGCGCATTGCACTCTTCTCCATTTCCTTCACTGCACCGGGAGGCGACACGAAGAAGGCGTCGCCCGCCGCGCCCGCCGCCGCCTCCGCCAAAGTCCAGGCGCAGGCGAAAGGGCCGAGCGGCGCCGCCGCGCAGGCCGCGCAGGCGGCGTGGAAGGAGTGGGCCGCCCAGCACCAGTACACGTTCACGTGGTCGAAGGACGAGCGCGTGCTGGTGATGCTGCCGCAGGAGCGCTCGAAGCCCGAGCGCGCGCTCGAGCTGATGGAGAAGTCGCTCAAGCGCTTCGACGACATGCTGCCCCCGCCGCCGCCGCCGCCGGCGCCCCCGCCCAAGCCGATCGACGACGTCGACATGCCGCCCCCGTCCGACGGCGACAACCCGCCCACCGACGACCCGCGCGGCGCGACCACGACGACCGCCGCGAATGGAACGAACGGCGCGACCGCGGGCACGTGGGTCTGGGGCGCGGGCGACCACCCGCTCGACAGCGACACGATCGTGTTCGGCCTCTTCCGCAAGCCCGACGACTTCGTCGACGCGCTGAACAAGGTGGCGACCGCCTTCCCGTTCCTCGCGCCGTGGGCGGCGAAGGCGAAGGAAGATCCGGGCTGCCTGCTGCTCCAGCCGCTCTTCGGCGGCTGCGTCGACCGCGTCGCCGGCATGGAGGAGTGGAACCCCGACAACGAGCTGGTCCACCGCGTGGCGGTGCTCGCGATGTACCGCCGCTTCGGCCACCAGCCGTTCTGGGTCGGGCTCGGCGTCGGCTGGAACGTCGAGTTCGACGTCCTGAAGAGCCTCTACTGCTTCCCCTACCGCAACAGTTTCGTCTGGGCGAAGGAGCACGGCGGCTGGGAAGCCGACCTGCGGCGCGCCTACGGCAAGCGCGGCAAGAAGCAGCCGCTCACGGCCGACGAGCTCGCCGAGCTCAAGCGCGGCGCCTTCGACCTCGACGGCGCGGCGCGCTCGTGGGGGATGATCCGCTTCCTCGCCGACGCCTACCCCAAGCAGCTCTCGCCGCTGCTCGCCGACTTCCAGCGGCTGCGCGACAAGCTCGGCCGCAAGATGGACCCGGGCGCGAGCGAGGCGTGGGCTTCGTGGAAGATCCCCGCCGACTTCGAGCTCTCCGCCGCCGACCAGAAGGGGCTGCTCGAAGCCGACCTCGCCAAGGACGTGCTCGACCAGGCCTCCGCCTTCTTCCGCGACGGCAAGGACTGGAAGAAGACCTACGCCAAGGCGAAGTAGCTCGCCCATGCGGCGGAGCGCGGCTCAGTACGAGTCGTGCCGTTGCATGCGCTCCCCCTCGCCGGAGAGCTCCGCGAGCAGCTTCTTGTAGGTGTCGTAGCGCTCCTGTCGGATCGACCCGCCCTCCAGCGCCGCCTTCACGCCGCAGCCCGGCTCGTGGTCGTGGGTGCAGGTCGCGAAGCGGCAGTGGCCGAGGTGCGGCACGAACTCGCGGAAGAAGTGGCCGAGGTCGGTCGGCACGAGGCCTTCGAGCCCGAACTCGCGCACGCCCGGCGTGTCGACCAGGAAGGCGCGCGTGCCGTTTCCGAGGTCGAGGTCGTGCAGCGACGCCGAGGTGGTCGTGTGCGCGCCGCGGACGGAGCGCGTCCCCTCGTTCACCAGCGCCCCGATGCGCGCCGCGATGGTCGGGTCGAGCGCAGTGAGCAGCGACGACTTCCCGACGCCCGAATGTCCGAGCATCATCGCGGTCCGCCCGCGCATCGCCTGGCGCACATCGTCGAGGCCGCGGCCGTCGACCACGCTCGTCGCGACGACGGAGTAACCGAGCGCGCGGTACCGTCCGGCGAGCTCCTCGATCGCCGCCGGCTCGACGAGGTCGGCCTTGTTCAGGATGACGAGCGGGTCGATGTGCTCGCTCTCGGCGGCGACCAGGAGGCGGTCGATGAGTCCGGGCTTCGGCCGCGGCTGCGCCATCGACACGACGATCACCAGCAGGTCGACGTTCGCCGCGATCACCTGGAAGCGCGTCGGGTCGCGCGGGCGCGGCCGCGCGATGCGGCTCGTGCGCGGCAGCACCTCCTCGATCGCCCCGTGGTCGCCGTCGCCCTCGACCTCGACTCTCACGCGGTCGCCGACTGCGACGGGCCGGCTCTCCGGGTCGTCGTCCTGGTCCTCGAAGAACCGCCCGCGCACCGTGCACGGCAGCAGGCGTCCGCCGACGTTCACGTGGATCTGCTTGCGATCGATGCGGACGACGACGCCGTCTTGCAAGGGACTCCCTTCCCAGGGGCTTTTCACGGCGCCGCCCCGGCGCTCCTCTGGATGGCCGCCGGTCGCTCCACGGACCGACCCGGCCCCATCATGATGAGGACGATGACGTCTCCCGGAAAGGTCCATGAGCCCCCGTCCGACGAGGACGAGGTGCGTGCCTTCCAGGCGGGCGACGAGGAGGCCTTCGAGCGGCTCGTCGACCGCTACCAGCGCGCGATCCTCTCGCTCTGCCAGCGGCTGGTGGGTTCCGCCGAGGCGAAGGACCTGTTCCAGGACGTCTTCCTGCAGGCGTGGCGCGCGATCGCGCAGCTGCGCGCACCGGGGGCGTTCCGGACCTGGCTCTACCGCATCACGCTCCGCAAGGCGCGGCGGCGCGTGCTCGCGCGGCGGAGCTCCGCGCTCGATCGCCCCGAGGAGCTCGCGGCGCCCGCGGCGGGCGACCGGCTCGAGCTCGACGACGACCTCGCGCGCCTGCGCGGGCAGCTCGCCGAGCTGCCGCCGCGGCAGCGCGAGGTCGTCGTGCTGCGCCACTACCAGGGACTTTCGTTCGCCGAGATCGCGCAGGCGCTCGACATCCGCGAGGACGCGGCGCGCGCCAACCACTACCAGGGGCTGCAGCGGCTGCGCCGCGCGCTCGGCGGCGGGGCGGAGAGGACGCCATGAACGGGAACGATCCGCGGCCGGAGCTGCGCTGCGAGGAGGCGTCGCTCGCCCTCGCCGAGGCACTCGATGACGAGCTCGCGCCCGACACGGCGCGCGCGCTCGAGCTCCACGTCGCGCGCTGCGCCCGCTGCGCGCGCGAGCGCGACGAGCTCACCACGCTGCAGCGCCTGTTCCAGCGCGACGCCGGCGCCGACGCGGCTCCGAGCGAAGTCGCCGAGGCGCGCCTGCAGCTGCGGCGCGCGCTCGGACACGAGCGCGCCGCGCCGCGCGCGGCGGCGACGTTGGTCGAGCCCACGTGGCGCGTCCGCCTGCTCCGGCGCGAGCTCCTCCAGGCGGCCGGCTTCGCGCTGCTGCTCGCGCTGTTCGTCCCGGTCCTGCCGCGTCTGCAACGTGACGTCGCACCCGTGCGCGGCGGCAACGTCGCGCTCTCGCTCGCGGGCGAGGCGCGCGACCTCGCGCACCGCGTCGGCGCGTGGCTGCCGTCGCTGCCCGAGTGGAACCTCCCGACCGAACCGCCGGAGTCGCTGAGGTCGTGGCTCGGAGCGCTACACTCCGACGCCCGGTGAACGCGAAGACCGCCGACGACGCGCGCGCCCCGCGGGCCCTCCTGGGACGGGGGCGCGCCTATTTCTTCTCCTGGCTGCTCTCGACGTTCGCGGTCGTGGCGCTCGGCCTGTTCGATTTCTCGAAGCGCCGGCTCGCGGGGCAGGTCGAGCCGAGCGGGCTCTTCGGGTACCTCTTGTTCGGCGCCTTCGTCGCGCTGCTCGCGCTGCCGGCGCTCTTCCTGCTCCGGATCGTCCCGGAGACGTCGGTGAGCTCGGCGGTGCGCCTGGTCCGGCGCCTCTTCTTCGGCTTCCTCTCCGGGCTCCTGCTCGGGTCGCTGCTCGCGGCGCTCATCGCCGCCGCCGGAAAGGGCGACGACGGGACGCTGCAGGTGCTCGGGCTGGTCGGGCCGCTCTCCGGGCTGATCGCCGGCTTCGTCGACTCGATCGCGCTCGACGGCCGCGCGCGCGACGCGCGCGACGCGGACAGCGGCGGCGGCGACGCCCCCGCAGGCTGACGCGTCGCGCATGCGCAACGTCCTCTTCGTCCTCGAGCCGCTCGGCACGGGCAAGGCGTGGCGCGAGCTCGCCATCGCCGAGCAGCTGCGCCGCCTCTTCCCCGCCGTCACGCCGCACTTCCTCGCCAACCCCGCGGCCGCGGCGCTGCTGCGCGCGACCGGCGACTTCCCGGTCGAGGACACGCTCGCGCCGATCCTGCCCGACGCGGCGAGCGTCGAGCGGAGCGACGACGGGGCGCTCGCGCGCGCGCGCGCCGCCGCGCGCCGCCGCCTCGCGCCCGCCCACGCGCGCGAAGCCGTGCGCGCCGCGCGGGCGCTGCGCGCGGAGCTCGTCGTCGTCGACGGGCTCTTCTCGGCGCCGCCGCTGCTCAAGCGCGCCGGCTTCGACGTCGCCTTCGTGACCGACCACCTGCGCGACGCCGAGGTTGACGGCGGCGGCGTGCGGCGCGCCGGCGCGGCGCTGCTGCGGCGCGCCGTCGTCGCGACCACCTCGCTGCGCTTCTTCGTGGGCGAGCCGAGCTACCTCGCCTCGCCCGAGCTGCGTGTCTGGTCGCGCCGCTTCTTCCGCTACACCGGCCCGATCTCGGCGCTGGCGCGGCTGAACCTCCGCGAGTGCGCGACGCTGCGCGACGACCTCGGGCTCGGCCGCAGGAAGCTCCTGGTGATCGCCGGGGGGAGCGCCTTCGCGGCGCCGAGCCTGACGACCGCCCTGGAAGGCGCGCAGGCGCTCGCCGCCGAGCGCGGGGACGTCGTGGTGCGCGCCTTCCTGGGGCCGGAGCTGGCCGTCGAGACGGGCGAGGCGCGGGGGACGACGCTCTCCCCGCCGCTGCACGAGCTGCCGCGCCACCTCGCCATCGCCGACGCATGCGTCGTGGGGGGCGGCGTCTCGCTCCTCTCCGAGTGTGCCGGACTGAAGGTGCCGACCCTCGCGCTGCCGCTCCGGGGCGACCCGCTGACACAGCGCCACCTCGACTACTTCACCCACCGCTTCGGAGTGGAGACGGTCGAGACGCCGACGCCGAAGGAGGTCGCGGAGCGCCTCGCCGGGATGCTCGCCCACCCCGAGGCCCATCGGCCGCACGACGCGCCCGACGCCGAGGCGCAGCGGCGCAACGCCGACTTCGTCGCCGACCTGCTCGCCGAGCGGCTCGGCCGCCGCCGTCCGACTTGAAAATGCGCGAGGCGCCGCTGGAAGAGCCGGCGCCTCGCGATGTTTCGTACGGTCGCATCGTTGCGGCCGCGTTTCCGTCCGTCCCGGTTGTGATCGTCTTGTGCCCAACCTGACTTGAGGCGCGCTCGCGTCGCTTCACGAATTCCGAGAATCTCTTCCGCGACTCCGGTGACCCGTGGTTTCAGCGGGCGAGGCGTGGCCAGTGTGCGGTGATCGCTTGCGCGAGGAGCTCACCGACCCGCGCGTGCCCCTTCGCATTCAGGTGGCCGTCCCGGGGCCAGTAGGCGTCGCGCGGCGACTCGCCCCACGCGACCGCGACGTCGAGGAATGCGACGTCATGTTCGGCGCAGAGCTGCGCGAGCGTTCGGAACGGCTCGCAGCGGTCGCGCTGCGGAACGTGCACGACGAGCAGCGGCACCCCCGCTTGCCGGCATGCGTCGAAGGCGCGCCGCAGCCACGCGGCGTTCACCTGCCACCACTCGCCGACCGGCCAGCGCCGCCCGAGCCGCCGCAAGAGCCCGCGCGTCGCCGCGTGGAAGTGGGAGTGGGCGTCGAGGAAGCGCAGCAGCGCGCCGGGCCGGTCGGCGGGCGTCCGCTCGAGGAGCGCGCCTTCATCGTTCAAGTGGAACGACGGCTTGGCGAAGCCGGCGTTGGCGCGGTACGCGTGGAGGGTGCGCTGCAGGTCGTCGGCGATCAGCGTCAGGACGACCAGCGCCGGCGGCGCGCCGTCCTCCCCGCGCAGCGAGACGCGCTCGAGCGTGAGGACCATCTGGTCGAGTCCGAAGCCGGCCATCCCGTGGTTCACCGGCCACGCCCGCAGCCGGGCGCACGCCTGCTCGGCAAACGTTTCGGACCAGCGCACGCCCGTCCCGAACGTGAACGAGTCGCCGACGAAGTCGATGCGCGGCCCGGAGGGGTCGGCGGGCGCGGCGGCCTTCGTGGGAATGGCGTCGTCGATGCGAAATCCCTCGGCGCCCGCGAGGATCCGGTAGTCGACCCCCTCCGTCGGCCACGGGAAGTCGGCCCCGGGGCGCAGCCGCCAGCCGAGCTCGCGGTCGGCCACGAAGACGCGGCTCTCGCGGTTCTCGTGCTGGCCCGGCCACGTGATCGGGTCGGGCGGGAAGGCGCCGCTCACGCGGCAGGCCGCCTCCAGGAGCAGGAGGTCGAGGACGATCGCCGCCAGCGAGAGCAGCAGCTTCTGCCAGAGCGGAGCCCGGCGGCGGGCGGCGGTGGACGGGGCGCGCGCGGACATGGGGCCATGATGCCGGATCGCCAAGCACGTGCGTCCGCGCGGCGATCGTTCGTGCGCCGCTGTCGCGGCGATAGTTCGTGCGCCGCTGTCGCGGCGCTGGCCTTGCGCCGCCGGAGCGGCGCCGCCATCTTGGCGCGGCGCGTTCCCCGGCCCCGAACGCCGCAGGAGATCCCGTCATGCGACGCGCCGCTTCCTCCGTCCGATACCTCTCTCGCGCCCTCGCCCTGTCGGCGGCGGTCCTCGCCGGCTGCGGGGCGCTCGACGACGCGAACGGGGGCGCGCCGAAGGGCTCCCGCTCCATGGGCCGTCTCGACTACCCGAAGACGCGGACCGTCGACCAGGTCGACGACTACCACGGCACGAAGGTCGCCGACCCGTACCGGTGGCTCGAGTCGCTCGACGCGCCCGAGACGCGCGCCTGGATCGAGGCGGAGAACGCCGTCTCGCGCGGCTGGCTCGACGCGATCCCGGTGCGCGCGGCGCTGGAAGACCGGCTGCGCCAGCTCTTCAGCTACGAGCGGCGCGACGTGGTCGCGCGCGCGAACGGGACGCTCTTCTACTCGCGCAATCCGGGGCTCTCGGGCCAGAACCTGATCTGGATGGTGCGGCCCGGCACGCAGGCGCCGAAGCTCGTCCTCGATCCCAACCAGCTCTCCAAGGACGGCACGGTCGCGATCGGGGCCTTCATTCCGAGCGAGGATGCGCGTTACGCGGCCTACGCGATCGCGGACGGCGGCTCCGACTGGCACACCTGGAAGGTGCGCGACCTCGACACGCTCCAGGACCTGCCCGACGTGCTGCGCTGGTCGAAGTTCTCGGGCGTCGCGTGGCTGCACGACGGCAGCGGCTTCTACTACTGCCGTTATCCCGAGCCCAAGAAGGGCGACGAGCTCGAGGCGGCCAACTACGACCAGCAGCTCCGCTTCCACAAGCTCGGCGACGCGCAGGAGAAGGACCTCCTGGTCTACGCGCGGCCCGACCAGAAGGAGTGGTTCTTCGACCCGAGCATCAGCGACGACGGCCGCTTCCTGATCCTGAACGTCGGCCAGGGCACCGACCGGCGCAACCGCGTCTACTACGTCGACCTCGCGGCGCAGGGCCCGTCGGCCGCGGCCGCGCCGACCTTCACGCCGCTGCTCGACGACTTCGACGCGGGCTACCACTTCCTCGGCAACGCGGGCGACCTCTTCTACTTCCGCACCGACCTCGACGCGCCGCGCGGGCGCGTCATCGCCATCGACCGCAAGACGCCGGATCGCAAGAGCTGGAAGGAGGTCGTCCCGACCTCCGACGACCCGCTGCGCGGCGCCTCGCTCGTGAACCGGCAGTTCGTGCTGATCTACATGCACGACGCGAGCAGCAAGGTGCGCCTCGTCCACCTCGACGGGACGCCCGACCGCGACTTCCCGCTGCCCGGCATCGGCTCGGCGGGCGGCTTCGGCGGCAAGGACTCCGACACCGACTGCTACTGGACCTACGCCTCGTTCGTGTCGCCGCCGACGATCTACCACTACGACTTCATGAAGGGCACGTCGGAGGTCTGGTTCCAGCCGAAGGTCGACTTCGACTTCTCGCCCTACGTGACCGAGCTCGTCTTCGCGAAGAGCAAGGACGACACGAAGGTGCCGATCCACGTGACGCACAAGAAGGGAATCAGGCTCGACGGCTCGAACCCCTGCCTGCTCTACGGCTACGGCGGCTTCAACATTCCGCTCACGCCGGTCTTCACGACGCAGCGACTGGTCTGGCTCGAGCGCGGCGGCCTCTTCGCGCAGGCCGTGCTGCGCGGCGGCTCCGAGTACGGCGAGCAGTGGCACGAAGCCGGGATGCTCGGCAAGAAGCAGAACGTCTTCGACGACTTCATCGGCGCCGCCGAGCACCTGATCCGCGCCGGCTACACCCGCAAGGGGAAGCTCGCGATCCAGGGCGGCAGCAACGGCGGCCTCCTGGTCGGCGCCTGCCTCACGCAGCGGCCCGATCTCTTCGGCGCGGCCGTCCCGCAGGTCGGCGTGCTCGACATGCTGCGCTACCACGAATTCACCATCGGGTGGGCGTGGGCGAGCGAGTACGGCCGCAGCGACAAGAAGGACCAGTTCCCCTTCCTCTACGCCTACTCGCCGCTGCACCGGCTGAAGGGCGGCACGAAGTACCCGCCGACGCTGGTGCTGACCGGCGACCACGACGACCGCGTGATGCCGGCCCACTCGTTCAAGTTCGCGGCGGCGCTGCAGGCGGCGCAGGGGGGCGAGGCGCCGGTCCTGATCCGCGTCGAGACGCGCGCCGGCCACGGCGCCGGCAAGTCGACGCAGTACCAGATCGAGGAGCAGGCCGACATCTACGCCTTCCTCGTGCAGGCGCTCGGGCTCGACGCCGGCGCGCGCGCGGGACCGTGACGCGCCGGACCGCGGCGCGGCCGTGACCGGCTCCGTTGCGCCCGACCGCGCGGCGATGCGCAAACGGGCGCTGCGGCTGCGCTGCCCGTGGTGCGGCGGCGGCGAGATGTTCCGCGGGGCGCTCGCGATGCACGAGCGCTGCGCCGCCTGCGGGCTGAAGTTCGAGCGCGAGCCCGGCTACTTCCTCGGCTCGATCTACCTCAACTACGGCGCGGCGGTCGCCGTCGCGATCGGGTTGCACCTGGTGCTCTCGACCTCGCTCGGCTGGTCGGCGTCCGCCGAGCTCGCCGTGATCCTGCCGGTGGTGGTCGCGCTCGGCTTCCTGCTGTTCCGCCTTTCGCGCGCGCTCTGGCTCGCGTTCGACCTCGGTTTCGATCCGCCCGAGCCGCACGAATTCGAGGCGCGCCCGCCGGAAGCGGAGGGCGGCCGCGGTTCCGCGCCCGGTCCCTGATCGACGCGCGCTCGCGGATTCGCCGCGCTGGGACATCTCGCCCCAGGGAACCGCCGGTCCGGACGCGGACGCGGACCGCGCGCGGCGGCGCGGTCCGTGGACGCCCTCCCGCGCGGCGCGGGGAATTGGTACGAAGTGAATCTCGTTCACGCCGGGGGTGATTGGTCCGTCCCGTGCCACCGGCGGCACGCGAGTCGGCCCGTCGCTCGCGCCGATGAGACAATTCCTGCTTCGATCCAACGGGCCCCCCCGCGCCCGTTGCGGCGAACGCGGCCTCGCCGCACGGAGATCCCTTGATGAGCCAGACGATCCTGACCCGTGGCCAGCGCGCCCTCTTGCGCGTCCTCGTCTGGGGCGGGCTGCTGCTGATCGCCGACTCGCTCTTCCTCGTCCTCTTCCGCGTCACCGAGTCGACCGCGCGCTTCCGCCTGCCGCCCGACACGCTGCCGCCCTTCTACCAGTCGATGGTGCTCGGCCACACGTGGTTCGGCATCGTGCTGACGCCCGTCGCGATCGTCTTCGCGGCGTGGCACCTCGGCCGCGCGTGGGCGCGCCGCCACAAGGTCGCGATCTCGACCGGCGTGAGCCTGATCCTCTCGATGCTCGCGCTGATGTTCACCGGCTTCTTCATCCTGTCGCAGGCGAACAGCCGGGAGAACCGCGGGATGTTCTGGGCCCACATGGGGCTCAGCGGCGCGATGCTCGTGCTCTACGTCACCCACCGCGTGACGAGCGTCTGGGCGCCGAGCTGGAAGCGCGTCGGGCTCGCGCTCGGCGGCGCGACGCTGCTCGCGCTCGCCTTCACCGGCATCCACTGCCTCACGATTCCGCACGCGCACGAGATCGAGTACGGCACGCGCATCAAGACGGTGGCGAGCACCGAGTCGCTCACGCGCTCCGGCAAGGACCCCTTCTCCGCCCTGTTCGTCGGCTCCGGCGACGTCCCCAAGGAGAGCCCCTTCTTCCCGTCCGCCGCGACGACCGCGACCGGCACCTGGATGGAGTCGCGCGTCGTGACGCGCGGCGAGCTGCCGACCACCGACGAGCTGCACAAGGAGGTCGCGGCCTACGGCTTCGTGAAGGACGTGCTGATCGGCGCGGCGACCTGCGTGCGCTGCCACGGCGACATCGTCGAGCAGTGGAGCCACTCGGCGCACCGCTTCAGCTCGATGAACAACCCGTTCTACCGGCGCGCCTTCCTGGCGATGCGCAAGGAGACGCCGAAGCCGGGCACCTACGACTTCAAGACGCGCAGCCAGTGGTGCTCGGGCTGCCACGAGCCGGCGCTGATGCTCGCCGGCGAGATCGGCAAGGACTTCGATCCCGACGGCGCCAACGCGCAGGCCGGGCTCACCTGCCTGTCGTGCCACGCGATCGACACGATCCACAACAACACCGGCAACGGCGCCTACAACATCAACAACGACAAGGACACGCCCTACCTCTTCGACGACATGAGCGAGGGCCCGCTGCGCTTCCTCGGCGACATGGTCATCAAGGCCAAGCCGGTCGTCCACAAGCAGCGCATGCTGAAGCCGTTCTTCAAGAGCGCCGAGTTCTGCGCGACCTGCCACAAGGTCTCGCTCGACGTGGCGGTGAACGACTACCGCTGGTTCCGCGGGCAGAACGACTACGACGCCTGGCACGACAGCGGAGTGGCGCAGAACGCCGCGCGCACCTTCTATCGGCCGCGCGACCCGGTGACGGGGCAGCCGGTCAAGAAGGTCTGCCAGGACTGCCACATGCCGCCCGAGCCGGTGACGCGCGACGACGTCTCCGCCAAGAACGGCACGGTCCGCTCGCACCGCTTCCTCGCGGTGAACTCGGCGCTGCCGGCGCTGCGCGGCGACGCCGACACGATCGCGCGCATGGAGAAGTTCCTCCAGGACGACAAGATGCGCGTCGACGTCTTCGCGCTGCGCCGTCTCAACCCCGACGGCAGCGAGAAGGAGCTCGTCACCGCGCTCGACACCACCCAACCGCTGCTCGCGCCGGGCGAGAAGGTCGAGGTGCAGGTGGTGGTGCGCAACAAGGGGGTCGGCCACACCTTCCCGGGCGGCACCAACGACAGCAACGAGGGCTACGTCGAGTTCCTGGTCGCGCAGGACGGCCAGACGATCCTGCACAGCGGCTGGATCGGCCCCGACAAGCAGCTCGACCCCGCCGCCCACCGCTACGGCGCGGTCATCGTCCAGCACGACGGCGAGGAGGCGAAGCAGCGCAATCCCGCCGACTTCCACGTGATCCTCTACGCGAACGTGATCCCGCCCTCGACCTCGGACGTCGTGCGCTACCAGTTCACGGTGCCCGCCGACGCGGCCGGCAAGGCGATCGAGCTGTCCGCCGACCTGAAGTGGCGCAAGTTCAAGCAGAACTACACCGACTACGTCTTCGAGGAGCGGCCCGACAAGAAGATCGAGCTGCCGATCACGACGATCGCCGGCAACAAGGTCACGCTGCGCGTCGCCAAGGCGGGCGAAGCGGTCAAGCCGACCGCGCCGCCCGTCTACGCCAAGCCCGACCTCTGGATCCGTCCCAACGACTTCGGCATCGCCCACCTGCAGCGGCGCGACACGCGCCTCGCGGAGAAGGCGTTCGAGGAGGTGATCCGGATCGCGCCGGGCAAGGTCGACGGCTACCGCAACATGGCGCGTGCGTATCGCGCCGACGGCAACATCCCCGCCGCGCTCGAGATGCTGAACAAGTGCGAGACGATCGCGCCGGGCGACCCGATGACCGCCTACGTCTGGGGCAACGTGCTGCAGATCGACGGCCGTTACGAGGAGGCCGAGCAGGCCTTCCAGCGCGTGCTGCAGGACTTCCCGGGCGACCGCGACACGATGCGCCTGCTCGGCCGCACCTACTACCTCGACCAGAAGTTCGAGCAGTCGCTCGCCATGTACCTCAAGGTGCTCGCCATCGACCCCGAGGACCGCGAGGCGCACTGGCACCGCGTCCTCAACTATCAGGCGCTCGGCAAGACCGCCGAGGCGGCCGAGGCGCGCAAGGCGTTCGAGAAGTACGAGATCGACGAGTCGGCGCAGGACGTGACCAACGCGTTCCGCATCAAGGACAAGGACGCCAACCTCGAGACGAACGCCGTTCACTCGCACCAGCTCGCGCCGCTGCCGACGCCGACGCCGACGCCGACCAAGAAGTCGGGCGGGCCGTGACGCCGCCGCGCTCCTCCGCGTCGCCGCCCCCCCTCCCCGCTCCCGGAACCACGAGACCGATGATGACCCGCCCCTCCCGTCCCGCTCCTTTCGTCGCCGCGTCGTCCGCCCTGCTCCTGCTCGCCGCGTGCGAGAAGGAGGTCGTGAAGCCGCCGGAGCCGAAGATCGACTCGGCGGCGTACGTGGTCGACGGCGGCAAGCCGTTCGTGCCGCCGGGCGTGACCGAGAAGACGGCGCCGAAGGCGACGTTCGCCGACGCGACCCCCGGCAGCGGCTTCGAGTTCACCCACGTGAACGGCGCGCAGGGGAACAAGTACCTGCCCGAGACGATGGGCGCCGGCGTGATCCTCTTCGACGCCGACGGCGACGGCCTCCTCGACGTCTACTGCGTGCAGGGCGCCGAGTGGCCCGGCAGCGAGAAGCTGCCGCAGAAGCCGACCGGCAAGCTGTTCAAGAACCTCGGCGGGATGAAGTTCAAGGACGTCACCGCGGGATCGGGCCTCGACGTGCCCTTCCTCGGCATGGGCGGCTGCGCGGCCGACTACGACGGCGACGGCGATCAGGACCTCTTCGTCACTGCGCTCGGCCCCTACCACCTCTTCCGCAACGAGGGCGGAGGCAAGTTCCACGACGTGACCAGGGACGCCTGCCTCGAGACGTCGATCTGGAAGGACAAGCAGGGGCGCGCGCACCCGGGCTGGTCGACCAGCGCGGCGTGGCTCGACTACGACTGCGACGGCGTGCTCGACCTCTTCGTCTGCCACTACGTGCACTGGTCGACCGAGAACGACGTCTACGAGTCGATGAACGGCGTCGACAAGTCGTACCCGCAGCCGGTCAAGTACGAGTCCGACTCGTGCCGCCTCTTCAAGGGCGGCGCCGACGGCAAGTTCACCGACGTCACCAAGGCGATGGGCATCGAGAAGAGCGACAGCAAGGCGCTCGGCATCGCGGTCGCCGACCTGAACGGCGACGGCCGGCCCGAGGTCGCGATCGCCAACGACACGCAGCCCAACTACCTCTTCGCGAGCCAGGCCGACGGCAGGTACCTCGACGTCGCGCCCGACGCCGGCATGGCCAAGGACGGCAACGGCCGCGCGCGCGCCGGCATGGGCATCGACATGGCGGCGCTGATGAACGACGGGCTCTTCACCGTCTCGATCGGCAACTTCTCCGGCGAGCCGGTCTCGATGTACTCGCAGATCGGCAAGGAGATCTTCTTCGTCGACCTGGCCGGCAAGATGCGCGTCGGCCCCGCGACCGAGCTGCCGCTCAAGTTCGCGATCCTCTTCTGCGACTACGACCTCGACGGCCGCCTCGACCTGTTCACCCTGAACGGCCACATCGAGCCGACCATCGAGTCGGTCCGCAAGGACACCACCTACGAGGAGGCGCCGCAGCTGTTCTGGAACCGCGGCGACGGCATGTTCGCCGAGGTGAGCAAGGCGAGCGGCGAGTGCATGCAGAAGCGCCTCGTCGGCCGCGGCACCGCGGCGGGCGACCTCGACGGCGACGGCGACCTCGACCTCGTCCTCACGCAGAACGGCCGCCCCGCCCTCCTCCTGCGCAACGACCAGTCGCTCGGCAACGGCTGGCTGCGCGTACGCCTGCAGGGCGCCGCCAAGAACCGCGACGCGCTCGGCGCGACGGTCACGCTCGAGAACGGCGGCAAGGGAATCACGCGCGACGTCCGGACCGGCTCGTCCTACCTCAGCCAATGCGACGTCGCTCCGACGTTCGGGCTCGGTCCGAATGCGAAGGACCCGGTGGCAGTGGTGGTGCGCTGGCCGTCCGGAAAGAGCGAGCGCTTCGAGGGGCTCGCGCCGAATCAGGAGCATCGGCTCGTCGAAGGCAAAGGAAAGGCGAAGTAATCGCCGCCGCGACGCGCACCCACGGCCTCTTCGCACCGTTCACGTCGACGTCCCGACCTCATTGCTTCGCTGCGGGCATAGAACGGTTCGCCTTCTCATGAAACGCAACACACGCGGAATGCTCAGTGAATGGGGGATGCGCTCTCTTCATTCGTCGCCGGTGAAGGGCTGACTGCACGCGAGACTCGGCGCGGTGGTTCGTCGCGGGCCCGAGACTGCACATCGTCGCTTCGTTCATGCCGTAGGCGCGATCGGCCTGCGCAGCGAGTTGCACAGGCGCATGAGACCGTCGTCGCGCGACGGTCTCGAACGGCGCTGAAAGGGCGGAGGAGAAAAAGGTCGAGGGACGGGACGCCGCGTGAGGCGGTCGACCACGGTACTGCTGCGAGTCGTGCCCGAATGCGCCGAGCGCAGCGAGCCCCCCGTTCATCGTTGGTTTGGGGCGAGCGTGTCCCGTCCATCGAGCCTTTTTCTCCTCCGCCCTTCGACCCGCTCTCGCCCGACGCGCGTTCGAGCACGCATCCTCGCCCGCCCACCCGCTCGCGCGCTTGCGCGCTCGCCCCCGCCGCGAGAAATCGCTTCCGGTCTCGCCTCGCGACTCCCTCCCGCCCGCCCCCCGCCACCAGCCCCGCCCCCGCCCCGGCCGAAGAGGACGCGGGGGTTCCCGTACATGGCGCAGGCGTCCCGGATCGAGAGCGTCGCCGAGACCGTGGCGCGCTTCCGCGAGCGCTTCCTCGAGAAGATCGCGGAGGGCGCCTTCGAGCTCCCGATGCTGCCCGAGGTCGCGAGCATGGTCATGGCCGCGACGCAGGACGATTCGTGCGACGCGCGCCGCCTCTCGCGCATGATCCACCGCGACGCGGCGCTCGCCGGCCACGTGCTGAAGCTCGCCAACTCGCCGCTCTACGCGCCGACCGTCCCGATCGTCTCGCTGCAGCAGGCGGTGAGCCGGCTCGGCATGAAGAAGATCCGCGAGATGGCGCTGGTCGCCGCCTGCCAGGCGAAGGTGTTCCGCGTGCCGGGCCAGGACGCGCGCGTGCGCCAGCTCTTCCGCCACTCGATCGCGGCGGCCTCCTACGCGCAGGAGATCGCGCGCATGCGCCGCTGGAACGTCGAGGAGGCGTTCCTGTGCGGGCTGCTGCACGACGCCGGGAAGCCGGTCCTGCTGCAGCTCCTCGTCGAGGTCGAACGCGAGCTCGACCTCGGCGTCGACGCGAGCCTCGTCGAGGACGTCGTCGACGAGATGCACGGCAGCGTCGCCGGCCGCCTCGTCGAGGGGTGGCGCCTTCCCGCGCGCGTCGCCGAGACGATCGTCTACCACCACCGGCCGCACGAGGCGCCGGGCGCGGCGCAGACCGCGATGCTGACCGGCATCGCCGACGACCTCGCCCACTTCGCGCTGCAGTCGCGGCCGGTGACGGAAGACGAGCTGCGCGCCCATCCGCTCCTCGTCCCGCTCAATCTCTACCGCGACGAGCTCGATGCGCTGATCGCCCGCAAGGACGCGGTGAAGGCGGCCGCGGAGGCGGTCGGATGAGCGCCGCGCCCGAGCGCTACGACGTCGTCGTGATCGGGAGCGGACCGGCCGGCGCCAAGGCGGCGCAGCAGGCGGCGCGGCTCGGCAAGCGGGCGCTGCTCGTCGAGCGCGAGCTCAGCGTCGGCGGCGCCTGCGTCCACCGCGGGACGATCCCGAGCAAGACCCTGCGCGAGGCGGCGCTCGCGCTCACCAGCTTCAAGGCGCGCACCGGCTCCGTCTTCGAGCTCAAGCTGCGCGACGACCTCCAGGTCGCGAGCCTCATGACGCGCATGGAGGAGGTGGTCAGGGCGCACGAGCAGATGATGGCCGACCAGCTCCGGCGCGACCGCACGGCGAGCCGCCACGGCCGCGCGCGCTTCGTCGACCCCCACGTGATCGAGGTGGAGAGCGTGAGCGGCGCGACGGCGCGCTTCGTCGCCGACCACGTCGTGATCGCGACCGGCTCCAAGCCGCGCACGCCGTCCGACGTCCCGGTCGACCACGAGCACGTGCTCGACAGCGACTCGATCCTCTCGCTGACGTACCTCCCGAAGAGCCTCACCGTCCTCGGCGCCGGCGTGATTGCGGCCGAGTACGCCTCGATCTTCGCGGCGCTCGGCACGAAGGTGACGATGGTCGACCGCGTCGCGCGGCCGCTCGGCTTCCTCGACCCCGAGATCGCCGACGTCTTCGTGCGGGCGTTCCACCGCATGGGATCGCGCTTCCTCGGCGGCCGCCGCCACGTCGCGGTCGAGTGGGACGGCCTCGACACGGTCGTGACGAAGCTCGACGACGGCAGCGAGGTGCGCAGCGAGAAGCTGCTCTGCTGCCTCGGCCGCGTCGCCAACCTCGAGGGGCTCGACCTCGGGAACGCCGGCCTGCGCGCGAACGAGCGCGGCCTCCTCTCCGTCGACGCGAACTGCCGCACGGCGGTGCCGCACGTCTACGCGGCCGGCGACGTGATCGGTCCGCCCTCGCTCGCCTCCTCGTCGGCCGAGCAGGGACGCCGCGCGATCTGCGCGATGTTCGGCGTCACGCTCGGCCACGGCAGCGACGTGATCCCGGCCGGCATCTACACGATCCCCGAGCTCTCCCAGGTCGGCATGACCGAGGAGCAGGCGAAGCAGGGCGTGGGCGGCTGCCTGGTCGGCCGCGCGCAGTTCGGCGAGCTCGCGCGCGGGAAGATCGCCGCGATGGAGGAGGGGCTCCTGAAGCTGGTCGCCGATCCGGGCGGCCGCAAGCTGCTCGGCGTCCAGATCGCCGGAGAGGGCGCCGCCGAGCTGATCCACCTCGGACAGGAGGCGCTGATCCACGGCGCCGAGGTCGACGGCTTCGTCGACAACATCTTCAACTTCCCGACGCTGGCCGAGGCGTACCGCGTGGCGGCGCTCGACATCGTCCTGCAGCGTAGAGCGCTCTTCCCGGCGGGCGCCCCGGGCGCGCCGGCCGACTCCCCGCTCGGCCGCTCGTGAACTGCTGACGCCGCGCAACCCGGCGGTCCACCCGATCGAAGCTACATACCGCGACGGCCTGGAGTCCTCGGGAGCCGGCCGTTGTCGTCGTCGAGGATTTGGGCGACGGAGGTTGCGCGCGCGCGGCGGTTCGTCGCGGGCGTCGCGGCCGTCGTGCTCGCCGCCTGCTCCCATTCCGACGACCCTGCGCAGTCGCCCCCGGCCGAGCCGCCGTCGTTCGAGCACGTGAGCGACGAGCCGGTGGTGCGCGACCACCGTCCCCTGCCGCCACGGCCCGAAGACGTGCTGTTCTTCGACGACTTCTCCGCGCACGACCGCGCGCGCTGGCGCGAGCCGACGGCGAGCGACGGCGCGCCGCGCCCCTCGCGGGTGCAGTGGTTCGCCGAAGGCGAGGGCGTGCGCGGCGGCCTCATGCTCCCGCCCGGCGAAGGCGGCGTGCACGCGCGGCTCGAGGTCGCGCGCCCCGACGCGCTGGTGGTGACGGTGCGCGCGCGCTCGTACGGCCACGAGCGCGACGCGCAGCTCCGCGTCGCCGACGTCGCCGGGAAGGAGCGCGAGCTCGCCGCCGACGCGCGCCCGATCGCGGCCGGCTCCGATTGGGTCGAGGCGCGCGCCTGCCTCGACCGGCGCCGCGGCCCGCGCTCGGTGCGCGTGAGCCTCGTGCCAGGCGACGGTCCGCTCCTCGTCGACCGGGTCGAGGTCGCCTGCCTCGCGCCGGTCGAGCGCGCCTCGCTCGGCGGCGCCGCGGCCGAGGGGCCGCCGCGCGCGCGCCTGCGCTTCGAGCTCCCCGAGATGGACGCCGAAATGGACGGCCTCCTCGTCCCGACCGGCGGCGCGCTGCGCTGGAAGGGGACGCTGCCGGCCCGCGCGCCGCGCCTCGACGTCGAGACCGGCCTGCTCGGCGGCGACCGCGGCGGAGACGCGGAATGGAGCGTCGCGGTCGACGGCATCGCGATCGCGACCCGCCGCGAGGTGCTCGTCGCCGACCTCTGGAACAGCCGCCTCTCCGAGTGGACCGTGCCGCTCGACGCCTGGGCGGGACGCGCCGTCACCCTCGAGCTGCGCTGCCGCGGCGACCGCGACGTCCTCGGGTTCGCGGGCGCGCCGCGCGTGCTCGGCTCGGACGCGACCCCCGATCGGGCAAGGCCGCCGTCCGTCGTGCTCGTCTCGCTCGACACGCTGCGCGCCGACCGCGTCGGACCGCGGCCCGACGGGAGCACGTTCACTCCGCGCCTCGATGCGCTGGCGGCGCGCGGCGCCCGGTTCACGCACGCGAGCTCGACCTCGTCGTGGACGCTCCCGGCGCACGTCTCGCTCATGACCGGACAACATCCCGTCGTGCACG